>ERZ773062.364-NODE-364-length-26139-cov-3.662437_pt1 | contig 26139 bp, 25 predicted proteins | sample MGYA00580626_ERZ773062 | MGnify/ENA primary metagenome ERZ773062 (study PRJEB29015, sample SAMEA2738003) | human oral metagenome | biome: human oral; feature: human-associated habitat; material: dental | place: China | collected 2058 ... | reverse complement strand
TGAGCTCTTTGACCGTTAAGGTCACTACATAGCCAGGTGAAATTTCCTTGGTGAAGGTAGTCCCTACTTGAAGACCGCCACGTGGATCCAAGTTTTTCCAACTTGCGCTATCTGAAAAATCAAGCCAACTAATTTGCTTAGCTAACTGAACACTGTCTTTCTTAACTGATTCGTCCCAGCTTGGTTTATCAACCCGAGGCGTAGCTGTTGCATCGTCTGCTCCGGCAGGGCCTGTCCCGATAGGAATCCCTGTCGCCCCACTATCGCGGAAGCCTGTCCCCTTAGGAATGGCTTGGCCTTGGCTGCTTGGCCGTGGCATAGCTGAGCTAGTAGGTTTGGCTACTGGCTTGACTGGGTAGCCTGGTGTTTTCACCACTGGCTTGTCCGCTTGAGGTGCAACTTCTGCTTTGGCTTCAGGCTGCGCTGAGTCTGAAAGCTCCTGTGCCCTTTCTTGACTAGTCTCACTCGCCTGACTTTGTTGGTCTGCTTGGCTAGATGATTCTGATGCTTGACTTGAAGCCTCCAGCTCCTTAGCGCTTGACTCTGCAGCTTGGCTAGCTGCTTGAGACTGCTCCTGATCAGGTGATTGGCTCTCCGGCGCTACTGGCACTTGACTAGCGCTTACCAAGTCACTGCTATTGCTTAGCTCTTGAGCCGACACCACCGGCCCATTGGCAAAATAAATACCGAAAGCCACCGCAACTGAGACAGCGCCGAAGCTATACTTTTTAATACTGTAGCGAGTAATCTTCTCGCCCTTGCCTTGGTCATTCATCAGTTTATTATTCTTACTGAACATTGACTCTTGTCCCCCTTAACCTTAATTCTAGCAAATAGATGATCACCTTGATGCTCATCCTCCCCCATGAAAAAGAAAACACCAGCACTTCGTCAGGATAAAGCTCCATTGTGAATAGCCACCTATTTAATTCCGTAGCTAATTATAATACATCTTCTAGTAAAATGCACGTTGTTTTTCAATATTTCAGTTTCAAAATCTTACCATTGCACATACAAGGTCTTCTAGACTAAATAAGCTATCATAACCTTACTATATATCGAAGGATTTCGAATTTCACTAACTATATTTAGTGCTATTACCCACATAAGGCCTAACCCTTTCACTCAGCACAAAAAAAGACCGAGACAAGGTCTCGATCTTGTGTGGTGCTTAGTCTAGATTGCTGAAGCCTTCGCCAAGCAAGTTGGTCTCAGGCGACACATTCCAGATGCTTTCGGCGTAGCGCAAGATGGTGTAGTCTGACGAGAATTTGCCGGAGTAGGCAATGTTAGTCAGGGCACGTTTAGCCCATTCCTTAGGCTCTTGATAGAGCTTGTCAGCAGCCATTTGCGCCTCATAGAAGCTTGGGTAGTCTTGCAAGAGGAAGTACTCATCATTGTAGAGGACCAAGGAATCGAATATTTCTCGCCCTTCTGCTTCGATATTAGGGATAGTCCCGTCAATGAAGGCATTGAGCATACGCTTAATCTGTGGATTTTCCTCATAGATACCCCGTGAGTAGTAGTTATTAGCCTCACGCAATTGTTGGACCTCGTCGGCCGTCATACCAAAGAGGAAGATGTTATCGTCACCGACTAGGTCATAGATTTCAACGTTAGCACCGTCCAAGGTCGCCATGGTTAAAGCCCCGTTAGCCATTAACTTCATGTTAGAAGTCCCGGACGCTTCCTTACCCGCCAAGGAAATTTGTTCCGATAAGTTAGCAGCAGGAATAATCAATTCGGCTAGGGAAACCCCATAGTTTTCTACGAAGACAATCTTAATCTTGTCCCCAATGGCTGGGTCATTGTTAACCAAATTAGCCAACTCGTTAATAATCTTGATGACAGACTTGGCATAGTGGTAGCTTGGTGCCGCCTTGGCCCCGAAAATGAAGACCCGTTTAGCAAAGTCAGCCTTAGGATTCTCCTTAAGAGTCAAGTAGCGATCCACTATATGCATGACTTGCAGGAGTTGGCGCTTGTAGGCATGGAGTCGCTTGATTTGCACGTCGAATAAAGCAGTTGGATCAATGTCTAGCTTCATCTCTTCCTTAACGAAACGAGCAAAGCGTTCCTTGTTGGCCAACTTGACTTCTTGCAATTGCTCTAGGACCTCATCATTGTCTCGGAAGGCTTGGAGAATATTCATTTCTCGTGGCTTAAAGCGCCAGCGGTCGCCAATATATTGGTCTAAGACCTTGCTGAGGCCTTCATTGGCTAGCTGGACCCAACGGCGGTGAGTCACCCCATTGGTCTTGTTGTTGAAACGGAATGGATAGATCGTCTTGAAATCCCGCAAGGTGTAGTGTTCCAAAATCTCGGTATGAAGCTTGGCTACCCCGTTAACACTGTGGCTAGCAATAATGGCCAGGTTAGCCATGAGCACTTGGTCCCCGTCGATTGGTGCTGTACGGTGGGCTAGTTCCGCGCCGTAGAGGGCTGTCTTGTTAACCAAGTGACGGCGGTTGATTTCATAGATAATCTGCATAATCCGTGGCAAGAGGCCTTCAATCATATAGATTGGCCAACGTTCCATAGCTTCCGCTAAGATGGTGTGGTTAGTGTAAGAAGTTGACTTCTTAACGATGTTCCAAGCTTGACCCCAAGTCAGGCTCTCTTCATCGACCAGAATCCGCATCAATTCTGGAATACAGAGGGTTGGATGAGTATCGTTAATGTGGATAGCCACCTTATCAGGGAAAACACTCCAAGGCAAGCCTAGGGTCTTGAAGTAGCGGACAATACTTTGAATCCCGGCTGAACACATGAAGTATTCTTGCTTAAGGCGCAAGAGACGGCCTTCATAGTTAGAGTCATCCGGATAGAGCACTTCCGTGATTTCTTGGATTTCCTTACGTTGCTCAGGTGTTGTGAAATAAGACTCGTGGCCTGGCGGAATTTCGGCTGAGAAGAGCCGTAGGTTATTGACCACATCGTTACGATAGCCGATTTGTGGTGTATCGTAAGGCACCGCCAAAACATCAAAGGTATTCTCATAGACTGGCTTCAAGTCCCCAAATTTATTAGGTTCCAACCAGACATTGCCGCCAAAGCGAACAATAACGGACTTGGACTCCTTGCGGACTTCCCAGGAGTTAGGGTTACGCAACCAGTTTTCTGGCAATTCGATTTGGTAACCATCGATGAATTTTTGCTTGAAGAGCCCGTAACGGTAGCGAATACCGCAACCATTGCCTGGCACGCCAGTGGCTGCCATGGAATCCATGAAGCAAGAAGCCAAACGGCCCAAGCCTCCGTTCCCCAGGGCTGGATCGACTTCAGCAGCCGCTACGGCTTCAAAGTCTAGGCCCAATTCTTCTAGGGCCGTCCGAGCCGTGTCTAACAAGTCTAAATTAAGTAGATAGCGTTTGAGCTGGCGACCTGGCAAGAACTCCATGGAGAAGTAGAAGACTTGCTTCTGCTTACTGTCCAGTTTTCCTTGGTTGTAGTGGACCCATTTGTCAGTATAGATAGAGCGTAATAATTGGCCTAAGGCTTGGAATTGTTCGGTGGTGCTACCAGAGGTATAAGGCACGGCGAACATGTCTTCAAACTTCTTCTTATAGGCGTCTTTGAATGCATCGACCTTCATTAATTTCCTCCTTAATCAGTAGGGCATAAGCCCAAGAAAGAGACACAAGCATAAGGCTTGGTCTCTTCTGAGCTAACTATCCTTGAAGTAGCGAATGGTAGAGGGCTAAGTATTCTTTGGTTGGCCCGGTCCAAGAGAAGTCTCGGGTCATGGCCTGTTCTACCAATTGCTTGTGAGCGCCAGGTCGGTTATAGTAGACATCTAGCGCATAGTAGATGGTTTGGAGCATGGTCCAACCGTCGAAACGATTAAAGGAATAACCTGTCCCCTCCCCGGTATATTGGTTGTAAGGTTGAACGGTGTCACGCAAGCCCCCTGTCTCATGGACAATTGGCAAGGTCCCATAGCGCATGGCCATAAGTTGTGACAGACCGCAAGGCTCGAAGGCACTTGGCATCAAGAAGAAGTCACAGCTGGCATAGATTTGTTGGGCTAGCCCCAAGTCAAAGGTAATGAGACTCTTCATCTTGTCAGGATAACGTGACTCGAAGTAACGGAAGGAGTGCTCGAATTGAGGCTCCCCAGTCCCTAAGAGGACCACCTGAACTTCTGCTTGCAGTAATTCTTCCATGCGTTCTTCCACTAACTGGAAGCCCTTCTGGTCGGTCAAGCGAGAGACCATACCAATCATGGCCACATCTGGATTGACTGGCAAGCCTAAGCGTTCTTGCAAGGCCGCCTTGTTAGCTGCCTTACCACTTAAGTCCGAGACATTAAAGTGATGTGGAATGAGTGGATCTGTCTCAGGGTTATTGAGGTCATAGTCAATACCGTTAATAATCCCGCTTAATTTCCATTCATTGTACTTGAGGACCCCTTCCAGGTTCTCACCAAAGGCCTGGGTAGTAATCTCATGGGCATAGGTTGGACTAACCGTAGTAATCCGGTCGGAGAAGTTAATGCCACCCTTGAGATAGTTGACCCGGTCATAGTACTTAGCCCCATCTTCGGTATAGACATTATAGCCGGTCCCAAAGACTTGGCCCAGGATGGCCGGATCATAGATCCCTTGGAAACGTAGGTTGTGAATGGTCAAGACCTTACGGATATGACGCAAGCGGTCTTTCCAGTGATAACGGTCCACCAGGAGCACGGGCACCATAGCCGTATGCCAATCATTACAGTGAATAATGTCTGGAATCCAGTCAATGACTTCCAGCATCTCAATAATAGCCGTTGAGAAGTAGCCGAAACGTTCGCCATCATCCCATTGGCCATAGAGGGCTGGCCGGTCAAAGTAAGCCAAGTTATCGATGAAGTAGTACTTAACCCCGTCCATCTCCAAATACTTAATGCCACAGTAGACATTCCGGCCTCCTAATTGGAAGCGGAAGTGGGCAATTTCTTGGATTTGGTCCTTGTATTGTTGAGGCGTTTGGGTGTAGTAAGGCAAGACCACCCGAATGTCTACGCCCTGCTTAGCCAATTCCTTAGGTAAGGCATAGGCAACGTCACCTAGGCCGCCCGTCTTGAAAAAAGGTGCCGCTTCTGCGGAAGCAAATAATACTTTCATAGTTGCTCCTTTATTCTGCTGGAATGACAGTGTTCTTGCTAATCACGACCACATTGTCAGGTGTCCCAATGACGTGAGCACCTGGTTCAACGACACAGCCCTTGTCCAGGATGGCGTATTCAACACGAGCCCCATCGCCAATCTTAGTTCCTTGGAGGATGATGGAATCCTTGACATGAGCCCCTTCCGATACATGTACCTTACGGGAAATGAGTGAACGTTCCACCTTACCTGCTAGGTAAGAACCAGAAGCCACGACAGATGAGCGCACATCAGAGCTTGGCGCATAGTAGGATGGTACCCCGTTCTTGGTCTTAGTCAAGATTGGTTGGCTTGAGTAGAACAAGGAAGTGAAGTTTTGACGGTCTAACATGTCCATATTGGCCTTGTAGTAACGTTGAATAGAGTCAATGTTGGCCATATAACCCGTGTACTTGTATGGGTTAACGGTGTAGTCCAAGAGATAGTGTTGAATCAATTCATCCACTTCCATGTAGACTTCTTCGTCAACCGCACGGTCAATGATATCATTGAGGGTCTTAACGCTGAGGAAGTACATGCTGAGGGAAGCATCTACCTTCTCTTCCTCCCCTAACTCACCGTACTCAACCAATCCCTTGACTTGGCGGTTGGAATCGAATTTGAGGGCACGAGATTTAGGATTTTGATCGCCTAATTTTTCTTTGTCTAATTGTTTGTAAATAAGGGTAATATCCTTACCTTCAGACACATGGTGGCGGAAGACGCCGCGGATATCCACGTTAGCAATAATCTTAGATCCGGCTACAAAGACATACTCAGCCTTAGCCCGAGACATGAAGACCCGATGGTTGTAGTAGTAATCTTCATAGAGGTTTTCGTGGTGGTGGCGGAGCTTCCAGTTCTGTTGAGAGAAGGTGAAAATCCCACCTGACACTTGAGAATCCAAGTCCCAAGCTGCCCCAGAACGGATGTGGTCATAGATTGAACGACCTGATTCAGCGATGAAGAGGGCTACCGAATCAATTTCCGCATGGCAAATGCTGGATAAGGCGAAGTCAATCACCCGATAACGGTCAGCAAATGGTAAGGCGGCAATGGGCCGGTTTTGGGTCAATGGTTTTAATAATCGATCATCTTCGGTCAAATTGAGAATCGCACATAACTTATTCTTCACCATCATTTTTTGGTCCTCCTACTACTTCAGCATATCCTACAGTGGCAATTTGGTCTGGGGTCCCGATGACACTTGCCCCGTCCGCAATCACGGCTTGTTCACCGATAATGGCATATTCAACGCGACAGCCTTTACCGATGGTGGCACTGGACATGACCACAGAATGGTCAACCTGGCTATTAGGCCCTACCTTGACATCACGCGACAAGAGGGAGTTGTCCACTTGGCCGGCAATGTAACAGCCATCCACAACTAGCGAGTGCTTAATTTGCGCGTCCTCTGTTAAGAATTGTGGTGGGGTCACAGGGTTGGAGGTATAAATCCGCCAAGTATCCTCACTAATGTTGAGTGGATGTTCTGGGTCCAAGAATTCCATGTTAGCTTCCCAGAGAGATTCGATCGTACCCACGTCTTTCCAGTAGCCTTCAAATGAGTATGCAAAGCAGTTTTCAGCATTGCTAAGGTAGGCTGGAATAACGTTCTTACCGAAGTCTTCCATCTCGCGATTCTTAGCTTGGTCTTCCACTAAGTAGCGACGCAAGGTTTCCCAATTGAAGATATAGATCCCCATGGATGCTAGGTTGCTCTTAGGTTGAGCTGGTTTTTCTTCGAACTCGATAATTCGACCATTTTGGTCTGTGTTCATAATCCCAAAACGTGAGGCTTCCTTCATGGAAACTGGGATAACCCCAACGGTCAAGCTAGCTTTGTTCTTGATGTGGTCTTCTAACATGGCCGCATAGTCCATCTTGTAGATATGGTCACCTGATAGAATGAGGACATACTTAGGATCTAAGGAATCAATATAGCTGATGTTTTGGTAGATGGCATTGGCTGTCCCCTTGAACCATTTTTCGCCATCTGAGCTAGAGTAAGGTTGGAGGATGGTAGCCCCACCTGAACGGCTGGTTAAGCCCCAGGCTGCCCCTTTTCCAATGTGTTCGTTAAGCTCTAAAGGTTGATACTGGGTTACAACCCCAATATTCTTAATTCCGGAGTTGGCACAGTTACTTAAAGCAAAGTCAATAATGCGGTATTTCCCTCCAAAGGGAACGGCTGGCTTAGCCGTTTGTTTGGTTAAGACACCCAGACGGGTCCCTTGACCACCAGCTAAAATCATCGCGATCATATCTTGTTTCATATACACACATGTGAAACTAGCTGACTATCTCGGCGTAAAGACAGTCAGTTAATTTCATCTCCTTTCTTAGCTTTTATTTAGCGCCGTAAACACGTTTGGGTTTGATATAGAGTACACCCAGACTAGGAACCGTTGTGACAATGGAGTATGGTTGTCTATCATGAGGCACTTCTTCAGTCTTCATGACCGGCAGATTCTCAGTCCACCGTCCGCCAAACTCTTGCATTTGCGAGTTGAGCAGGACTTCGTACTCTCCTTTATAAGGCACCCCAATTCGGTATTCCTGACGTTCAACCGGGATAAAGTTCAAGGCGATGATTAAGAAATCGCGCTTGGCCTTACCCTGCCGCATCATGGTCAGGACAGCCTGTTCCACATTGTCAGCATCTAGGACGGTCAGACCTGCTGGCTCAGTATCATAATAATGCAGAGCCTTGTAGTCCTTACCGATGTGATTGAGGGTCTTCATATAGTGTTGGTACTCACGGTTAAACTCGAAACTCAAGTCCTTCCATTCCAACTCGGAGTAGTAGCGCCATTCCAGGTATTGGCCTAGCTCGTTGCCCATAAAGTGTAACTTCTTACCAGGCTGGGCCATCATGTAACCATGCAGGAGACGCAAGGTCTCAAACTGGGTTTCGCGGTTGCCAGGAATCTTGTCTAAGAGCGACTTCTTACCGTGGACCACTTCGTCATGAGAAAATGGCAGGACATAACGTTCATTGTATTGGTACATAAAGACGAAGGTAATTAAACGGAAATTCTGTGGTCGGTAGTAAGGATCGGTCTCGAAGAAACGCAGGGTATCATTCATCCAGCCCATATTCCATTTGTAGTCAAAGCCCAAGCCCCCTTCTGAAACAGCATGGGTGATGCCCTTCCAGTCGGTACTTTCTTCCGCAATCATGAGGACATGCGGCAGGTGATCTTTGATCGTGGTATTGAGTTTTTGGAGGAAGGCCACCCCTTGGCGGTTGTGGTTGCTGCCATCTTCGTTAGGCGTCCAAGGCCCTTGGTCAAAGTCCAAGTAAAGCATGTTGGACACGGCATCCACCCGCAAACCATCTAGGTGACATTCCTTGAGCCAGAACATGGCGTTGGAAATGAGGAAGCTTTGGACTTGGTTCTTACCTAAGTCGAAGTTGAGCGTCCCCCAACCCACGTTGTTGGCACGGTTGACATCTTGATATTCGAAGGTTGGCGTCCCATCATAATAAGCCAAGGCATTGGCATTACGGCAGAAGTGACCAGGCACCCAGTCCATGATGACCCCAATCCCGGCTTGGTGGGCCTGGTTAACGAAGTCCTTGAACTCTTCCAAGGTCCCGTAGCGGCCACAAACAGCATAGTAACCCGTAATCTGATAGCCCCAAGAAGCATCCAGCGGATGATCCATAAGGGGCATCATTTCAATGTGGGTGTAGCCCATTTCCTTAACATAAGGAATCAGGCTGTCTGCCAGTTCCGCAAAGGTATAGGTGCGGCCGTCAGGGTGGCGACGCCAAGAACTGGCGTGCACTTCATAAATGTTGAGAGGCGAATGAACGCTATTCTTGCGCCATTGTTGGTTCATCCAGACCTGGTCGGACCATTCGAAGTCTTCCAAGCCCCAGACAACCGTGGCATCCTTAGGCGCAATCTCAAAATTAAAACCAAAGGGATCAATCTTATATTCGATATGACCATTACCATGGTCAATCCCAACCTTGTAACACTGACTCCGTTCGGCTCCTTCAATAATGCCTGCCCAAACCCCAGCTTCAATATGGCTAAGAGGCTCATTCTGCCAGTGATTAAAATCACCTAGAATATAGACATTGGCGGCATGAGGGGCCCAAATTGCGAAGCGATAACCCGTCACTCCATCTTGGTCCACCTTGTGACAGCCCAAAAATTGGTAGGCTGCTTCATGGTTGCCATGATTGAAATGATAGATGTGTTCCGAAAGTTGCTCTTTTAATGCTGCGACAGTCATGCTATCCCTCCCTTTGTTATTTCATACATTTATTATAGCACTGAAAGCGTTTCATGTAAACGCATACGACTAGACAATTTACTATTTTATTTACCTGAAAATATCGTACAAAACATTACCGTCGACATATTGATGGAAATTAAGTTTGAGTGCCGATAAAATGGTTGGCGCATGATCAATCAATCTGCCCGACTCTACTGCATGTCCGACCTTAACATCTGGCCCGTGGTAAAAGGCCGTTGTCGCATAGTGATTACGGGCTGGATGATAGCCGTGGGTGGCATGTAGGAGCTTGGCATCGGAAGTTGGATTATCCACTGATTCTTGGAAATCACCTGCCAAATCATCTAAGAAATAGTAGCCTTTTTTGGCTTCAATCATGAAGAGGCAGTTAGGGTCCGCCCCGAAGTCAGCGGCTTCTTGAGCTGTGTAAACTGTCTCAATCATGGGCATCATGGGCCGTAAAGTGTCTAAAATTTCTTTGACCGTAATCTTAGCGCCCGGCTTGCGATAGATATAGGCACAACCATCCGCGCCCTTGCAATAAACTTGCCAAGACTTGATGGTGCCGTCACGCCCCAGCGTTTGCCAACCCGATTGGCGACTGAGTAGGTGGTTAGGTCGCACCACGGTATGGGTGTTAAGTTGGTAGTGGTCCCCCACCAAGACGAAGAGGCAGTCTTCCCACTGACCCATGTCTTCTAAAAGTCGAATAATACGCCCTAAGCGACCATCGAAGTCGATAATGGCTTGCTTGGCTTGCTCCGAATTAACTCCGTAGTAGTGGCGCATGCTATCCAGCTGCAAGAAGTGCGCCGTTACGAAATCGGGATTGTAATCACGAATGGTATCCAGCAAGACCCCTTCTAGGAAATAATCCAAAGCCGGTTGCTGAATGCCATCCCGTTTGTGACCATGGCGGGCTTCCATTTTGAGCAAGAAAGGAATGCTGGAAGCAGCTAGTGAGACCATTGCCTGATTCTGCCAAGGGCGGTTGGGAATAATTTCCGCTAAATTATAGTCGATGGACTTGTTGCGCCCCATGACCGGCCAGAGTAAGGAAGCCGTCTTATAGCCAGCCCGCTTGAAGACATCATAGAGGGTTTCGCCTTGGACTTCCTTGGCATACCAGTGCCAGTCAGGGCTGTGGCGCTCTGGCTGAATCTTAGTATTGTTGACAATTTGGTGATGCAGAGGCAACAAACCCGTCATAATACTGGTGTGGGCTACATAGGTCAGTGAAGGATAGGTCGATTGGACCTTCTTAACCCAAGTCCCCTTGTCTAAGAGACGCTTAAAGTTAGGTAATTTACTCGCAAAGGCAACATCCTCATAGCCAAATGCGTCAAAAGAGATTAAATATACTTTTCGTTTTGCCATATAACCAGCTCCAGTTCCTAGTCTTTCGATTATCCTGTGCCTAGTCTAAATTTTACTCAATTTTATCAGACTTACTCAGCTTTTTCCACAAAAAGTCATAAGTTACCCCATCATTTTTATGTAATCATTCGTCTTTTTTATGAAAAAGCTAAGCTGCACTCATTCTCATTATACACCCAAACAAGAAAAAATACCCTAGAGTATCTGAGTTTAAAGAAGAAAATTTAGAACTCTTTAACAAGCTAAATACCCTGACTTTTCAGGCAGAAGTCAGGGTATATCTTACTTAAAATCTGGACCTACAAGTCATAGTGAATGGCCTCTCTGTAGGTCTCATAAATCTGACGGTTCTTGTCATCCCCGCCATCCAAATTAGCTGAGTAAAAGATAGGTAGAGGACTCAATCCTGATTGGGCTAAGTTCCGACTCACTTCTACTACTAGATGGTTAAGAATGCAGGCGCCAATCACCGTTGAACTAGGTCCTACCGGCTGCTCGATACCCGGAAGCTGACAAGCCCCATCGCCAATATGGCCGTGATTATCTAGGACTAAGTCTGCCACATCACACAAGCGTTGGCCACTGGGATGGCGGCTCTTAGTTGCTAGCGAATAGGTGAGATTGGTCAATGCCATGACATAGACGCCCTTTTCTTTGGCAGCTAGGGCTAAGTCCACCGCAACCGGATTTCGCCCCGAGACCGAATGGACGATTAGAAGATCACCCGCCTTAAAGGGTGTTTTCTTGGCTAATAGCTGACCATAGCCCACTAAGCGCTCCATTCGGCTAGTAGCACTAATGGGCCGCGTATCTAGCATTAGCTCTCTCCCAAAGATGGGGTTGATCGATACTAAGCCACCTGCTCGGTAGAACATTTCTTCAGCCAAGATCCCAGCATGGCTAGCACCAAAGACGAAAATCGCTTGTTTCTTCTTAATTGCCTCTGACAAAATCTCTACTGCCTGGGCCAGACTAGTAGCCTCCTGCTCCTCGACCTGGCTTAGAATCTCCCTAATTCTTTGGAAATAGGCAAACACCTTCTAAGCACCTCCAAAGAGCATCCCCAGTAACTTACCAATAATAGACATAACGGATAGGTCGTTGCCACCAAAGACGAAGAGCCAGTTTTGAATGGTGGTAGACATCATGGTACCAGAAATGGCCACCAAGATAACCATGACCGCGGCAGCGACGGCAGTCCCAATGATGGCCCCGCGAAGACCACCCTGCCCTTCAGCAATGACGGCCGCCCCACCACATTCAAAGAAACTGGTGATGACTAGCGGTACTAACAAGACCCCGAAGACATTGGTCGCGTTCACAATCAGAATCATAGCAGTAGAACTAATCATGGCGATAATAAAACCGATTAAGACAGCATTTGGCCGGTAGTTGAATAAGATTGGTACGTCAAAAGCCATTTTGGCACCAGGTACCACTTTTTCAGCAATCCCTTGGAAGGCTGGCATGATTTGGTTAATCAATAAGCGAACCCCATAGAGTAAGACCAAAAGCCCACCGGCAAACTCTAAGGAAGATTGAATGGAGTAGCTAATCAGGTTGTTCTTAGCTGGCACTAAACTTGGGATAAAGCAACCCACGATTAGGTTCATGACTAACATGACCAAGCCACCGGTGATGGAAATTTCGCGGAAGAAGGAGAGACCAGCAGGGAGATCAAGATCTTCCGTTGATTTCTTCTTGTCCCCTACCACACGGGCTACACTCCCTGCAATGATACAGAGGATACCCGTTGGGTGCCCGATTAAGAAGGAATCATCCCCTGTGGCATCCCAGACAAAGCGACGTATAATCCACGGGCCCAATGACCAGTAGAGTGCGGATAAGACGGCCCCCACAATGATTAACATAGTACCTGACACCTTGGCTTCCACCAGACCGGCCACAATAACGAATGGGAACCACCAGAGCATGTTACCTGTTAAGAAAATGGTCTTAATCGGTGTAAATCTGGCAATAGCAAGGTGCAGCGCCAGCGCTACGAACATAGTGACACCCACTGTCCCACCATATTCAGCTGTAAAAGTAGCATCAGACAAGCCTTCTGACACACTGACCCCTAGGCTGGTTTGAACAGCCGTATTGATTGGCGCAATAGAACCCAACAACATGTTGACCCCTGTCGACAAGATAACCATCCCGAAGGCAGCTGTCAAACTCCCCTTGATAACATCAGAGATAGGCTTGTGTTGAACCAAAAGCCCGAACATGGCGATTAAGCCAAGTAATACAGGGGGATTTCGTAATATGTTATCCGTAATAATATCCATGGTTATTCTCCTTTAGATGCTAGGTAGCGTTTAAATTGTTCCCTTACTTCATTGACATCCATGTATTTCTTAATTGGATAGATAGGAGCTTTAATGGTTTTTTCTAATTCTTGTTGTAATTCAAAACTGGTGAAGTAGACATCCGCTGACGTCGCTTTGGCCGTTGATAAGTCAGTATTTTCGACCTCCGCATCAATTCCCAGTTCTTTGACTACTTTTTCGACGGTCATTCTTAAGACCAAGGAGCTCCCGACACCAAATCCACATACTGCTAGAATTTTCATTTGACTTCCTCCTTTAATCTGTCTTTGATTTGTGCTAATTGCCCTGACTTAATTAATTGGAATTTGTCCTCTTCCATGAACACGGTCATGAGTTCCTGCAAAAGAGCCAGATGACTGGTGTTATCGACAGCCGCTAGAACTAAGAAGACCTTAGCTGGCTTGCCACAGACGTCGACCGCTTGCTTAACGATTAATAAGGACACTCCGATTTGCTTCACCCCTTCCCCTGGTCTTGCATGCATTAAGGCAAATTCGTCTCCGATCACCATATAAGGACCGTTTTGAATGACCGAATCTATCATGGCGGTCACATAGTCCTCGCTAATATTGCCCTTTAGCAGGAGTGGCTGTGCCGCCAACCTAAGGGCTGACTGCCAATCCTCTACCCGCTCTACCACTTGGGCATTCTCTAGTAGTTCATTCACACATTCCATAGTCGTTCTCCAATTGTTTTAGTAACCAAGGTTTATTGCGGACACCTTCCACAATAAAGTACATGACATCCCCTACCTTTGAGGTTTCTTCTTTTGCTACCAAAAGCAAGACGATCACATCCACCTTGTCATAACCCCAGGCAATAGGCTTATCTAAGAGTAAGACCGAAATATTGCTAGTCTCGACTAATTGGGGATTAGCGTGAGGGATCGCGATCCCCTTATCCAGATAGGTGGATTGTTGAGCTTCTCTTTCTAGTATGGAGGCTAGCACTTGCGTCTTCTTGGCCTCCTTCAAGTCCTTCTGCTGATCTAACAAGAAGCTGAGCGCCTCTTCTTGCGTCTTGAAATTCCCCTTATAGATGCCATTAATCAGTCCCCTACCATGATTCATCATTTGGTACTGGTTGAGCGTGGACTGCCGGGCCACTACTTCGGCATAGGCCGTCATTATTTGCCGCATGTCGTCTTCCGTACATAAGGGGCTAATGGTAATCACTGGGCGTTTAAGGCCTTCAATAGGAACCGTCGAGATAATGAAGGAAATATCTTCTACCTCTAATTTCTCCAGTTGCTTCAAGGACACAATCTGTATGTCGTGCAAGTTTGGCAAGAGCCTTTGAATCTTGGCATTAATATAGGTGCTTACACCAATTCCATTAGGAGAGACAATCACCACCTTTTTCTGGATAAATTTGCGCTCAATGGCCGCCTGGATATGCAAGACTAGAAAGCCAATTTCGTCATCAGATATAAGTGGACATGTAGCTGGCAAGCCATAGCGACTTCCCTCGTTGGTTAGGAGGTACTTGACATCTTGAAAGAGGGCATGATAGTTACTTTTGATATCAGCTAGAAGCGGATTGACCAGGCTAATCTTAGCTTGAAGACGAGTAAAGAGCTGATTCATATGAATCCCGATATCTTCCAGCAACTTATGGTCATCCAGCAAATCCAAATTAATAATGAGCGACACATCTTGAATGAGCGCACGAATTTGATTTTTTAGATCTTCTTGAATCTGACCCGCTTCCTGAGAAAAACCACTCCCTAACAAAATGGTCACTAGGTAAACTAACTCGCTAGCACTAAAAACCAGGTTGCAGACTGCTTCTAGCCGGCTAATCAGATCCCACAAACGAGGGTAATAACGTGTAGGCTCCAAGTAATTAGTATCTAACAATTGAATGTGATGGCCTGCCTTGGCCCGACCGATTAGGAGACAAATGGTCGTGCTGATTTGGGCCATATTGTCGCCCGGAATGGGCTGCTGTAAAGAGTCGCTGTATTCCTGTAGTAAGAAGATAATCCGATTATATAAAGCGCTGTCAAAACCTTCTAAATAAAATGGCTGATGCTGACTAATCATGAGACGCTTCAAAATCTGCTGGGCCTGAATCTCGCTACCACTAAAGAAGGTACCTGAATTATTAAAGGATAAACTTGCGCCATCCTTTTGGAAAAAATGTTTAATGAGATTGAAGTCATTGGACAAGCTGCTACGCGAGACAAAATATTGATCCGAAAGTTTTTGGTAACTTAAGGTCTCATAATCTAGTAAACGTAACATAATCTCCTGGCGCCGCAACCTATTATCATTAGCTATCATGTTCATTTATCTCACCCTCACACTTATAGCGTATCAGAAATTCTATCGACTAGGTATACCAAAAAAGCGAAGTCATTTGTAAGTAAAAAGCTGAACACCTCTAAATATAATATAACATAGTAAGAGACCAAACCCAAGCTAGCCATAGACTTTGAAAAACTCCTATTATCTTGTCTAAAAACGTTTCCTTTTCTGCCCTTTTAGTGTAAAATAGAAAGACACAAGAAAAGTAGGTGACTTTACATGGCAACATATAGCAAAGAAAGCTTGATGGAACGGGCTCGCCAACTCCTGCCCAAGGCTTATGCGCCCTATTCTCATTTTCCGGTTGGGGCGGTCCTTTTAATGGATGATGGCCAAATTATTGAAGGGGTCAATGTTGAGAATGTTTCCTTCGGCGCTACCAACTGCGCGGAGCGGACGGCCATCTTCACGGCTGTCACCCAAGGCTACGGTCCTAAATCCATCCAGGCTATCGCCGTTGCCGGAGATACAGAGGATTTCTTACCGCCTTGCTGCATTTGCCGCCAGGTCCTAGTGGAATTCTGCCGACCTGATGTGCCCGTCTATCTGACCCGTCGCGACGGCCAAATTTACGAGACCACGGTCAGCCAAATCGTTCCGCTCGCTTTTGAGTCCTTAAAAATGTAAACTATAACTACCAATACTTAGGAGGTATCCCATGGCACAAACTTTACTCCATGCTTGCATCCGCGTCCAAGACTTGGAAGCAACCCTTAAATTCTATACACAACTCTTCGATTTCACTGTTAGCCGCGAGAGCCGCTATCCTGACCATGGCTTCGACTTGGTTTACTTAACGGTTCCAGGCAGCGACTTCGAATTGGAATTGACCTATAACTATGACCACGGCCCATATACAGTCGGCGATGGCTTCAGCCACTTGGCCTTGGGCGTTGATGACTTGGAAGCTGTTCATGAACGTTGCTTGGCTTCAGGTTATGCCACAACTGAAATGAAGGGCTTGCCTGGCAAACCACCACGCTACTTCTTCGTGACAGACCCAGATGGCTACCGTTTGGAAGTTATGCGTAACAACTAATAGAGTGAGTGAGGCTAGGTTTGTCCTGGCCTTTTTCTTTGGAACCAGGTCTTGCGCTAGCCCCTCCCCTATGTTATACTTAGAGCTCGATGAGCCGATGTGCAACCTGGTAGGTTGCCATCGTCAGCCTATCATAGGTCTCCCTGTGAGGCCACACCCGGATGGTGGATAGGAAGGTCCCTGCTGTGAACAGTGACCTTGGCTAGCTAAGCTAGTTCTGACACCCAAAAGACCGCAGCCTAGGCCTAGCCTAAACTGCGGTCTTTTTTTATTTTAACTCATAGTGAAGGAACTCATACAGCAACACATAGTCTCCTTGACAGGAGTCAAAGGTCTCCTGTCGTTCATAATCATCACCCACACGATTGAGGTAGGTCTTGCCGTCTGGCCCAAGCTCAATTTGACCATTCGCAAACTGCCACTTTTGGCCGCCCATCTCCTGCGGCGTCCAGTGGCCCTGCCTCCTTTGGTGGTCTGCCTTGATAAAATTGTCCTGACTTAAGCTGGGGTCTGCCTGAGCTGCTACTTCTTTTAAGGCTGCTAGGTCACTTTGCCAGTCCCTCTCCATAGGACCTGGCTCATAGACCGCCAAGGCTTGCCAGGCTTTTTTATCTAAGCCGGCCGCTAACTGGGGTGATAGATCCAGTCGTACCCGAACCAAGATTCTTTCCCCTTTGTGGGGGCCTTGCGTCAAATCAACCAGGTAATGCGCCCCATCAATTTGACGCATAGCACCCGGCTCACTTAGACCCAAGACCTGACCCAGGAGGAAGGGTACTTGGTCTTGAATTTGCACCAGCAAGCCCTTGGCTTGCTCTTCTCTGTCACGTCTAAGTTGGGATTTGACCATAGACCATTGAATATTGGCCTGATAGTAACGACTAACTTCATGTAAATGGGCCGTGTGGCCAGCCAAAAGCCACAGGACGCCCATTAGGGTCAGCTGACTAATCAGCATAAAGGCTAAGACCAAGGGAAAGGTAAAGCCTCTAGGGCCCACTTTCATCTTGCCTTGGCCTGAGCCAAAAGTAAGTTTGGTAGACTTGTCCATTGGTGAAGCTCACCTCCACTCGCAAACTTTCTCCAAATTGTGCCAGCCGCCACTCCGCTACTTGATAGAGATAGGGCTGGTAGCCAGGTTGCTTATAGAGGCGGTGCTTGTTCAAAACAATGCGATAAGTCTTCTTGTCATCTTGCCTGTCCACCAGGTCCAGATAGTCCAGACCCACTTGCTGGACTTGAAAGTGATTGAGCTCGGCCTCGAAGACCATGACGAAGTTTTGCCACTCTAGGCCATGGTCGGTCTCGGCAGCCTTAATCCAACGCTGGTAAGACTGCAGGGTTAGGACGGCCGCCTCAAAGAGCAAGGCCAAAATTAAGAGGCTAAAGAGACATTCCACTAAGGTAAAGCCTTGCCTAGTCCGTCGCTTGAACATGGTAATGACTCCCCCGCTCAAACTCAATCCAACAGTCTTTGTCCTGACAAACAAACTCAACGATTTGGGGATGGGCTTGTCTGACTTGGATTAGCCAGTCTTGGTCTTGTCGCATCCAACCTTCCACCATCAAGGCAAAGAGCCGCCACTCCTGACTAGCCACTTGACTGTCCTCAAGTCGCTGGTAAGCCTGATGCAGGGCAGGAAGGTAGAGGGCCATCATGGCCCCCAAGAGGAGGAAGCCTACCAAAGCTTCCAAGGCAACATGCCCCCTAGTCCCCTTAGGACTGCGGTGACCACTAATCCATTTCAAAGCGTCCACTCCCCAACTGAAAACGAATATGGTGCCTTTGGCCTGTCACCCGATTGACCAAGGTCACGGTCTTGAATTTCTCGGTGCGTCCATCACCAAAATAATGAAATTGCAAGAAAGTAAGCAACTGCCAATCTTGGGGTAAGGCATAGACTCGTCGTGCCTGGGTCTGACCCAAGGGCTCAATCAGCACTTGATTGCCACCCGTTTCAAAGACCACCCGATAGGTCTGGTGGCGACTAATGGCCTGGGTCTGGCTGACCAGTAAGGCCTGGGCTAATTGGTCACAGAATAGACGGCAGCGCCATTCTGCCAGAAAATTGCCCATGGGCAGACTGGAAAAGCACCACAAGACTAGGCTGAGAATGACCATGACCAAGAGCGCCTCCCAGAGGCTAAAGCCAGACTGGCGATCTGGTCGACTTGCTATCATGGTTGAGGAATATTAATTGGCAAGGTAATAGTCGTATTCTCATCCAACTGCAAGAGCTTCTTGGCTTCCTCTACCTGCTTATCAGTCAAATAGCCAGCAGTCTTCAGTTCTTTGACGGTTACCTCGCTATCATTTTCTGCCAATTTATAGGTATTGACCTGGGTTTCAATGATTTGCGCCATATTCTGACGCGCTTGCTTTTCAATTCTTTCCTTCTGACCGGCCACGTTTGGAATAATAATGGCCATGAGAAGGGCTACGATAATAAGGACGATCAACATTTCGATCAACGTGAAGGCATTCTTCCGCCGACCCTTCAGCACCCTTGCTTTCATGTTATGACCTCCTTTTGTCCTTGCGCAAAACTACAAGCCCTGAATGGTCAACATAGGCAGCATCATCACCAAGTACATGGCCACCACCAGCAAGCCGATGAAAACAAAGAGAATAGGCTGGATAAAGTGGATTTTCTTGGTCATGTCTTCCTGCAAATCTCGACCTAACTTGGCCGCATAGACGAGGCATTTGGCTGATAGCTGGCTGGTCAATTCACCCTGCTCAATAATGAGAGGGAATTGGCGGGTGAAGAGACCTAGCTGGCTCATCTGCTGGGTTAGGGGCCTACCCTCCAGACAGCCGGCCATCAGATAATGGGCTAGTTCAGCCAGAAAAGGATCGACTGGATAGTCCATCCAGACCTGCAACATTTGTTGGAGGGATAGGCCGCCTGCCAGAAAGTAGCCCAACTCATAGGCTACCTGCTGGGTCAGCTGCCAGGACAGCCACTTGCCTAGAAGCGGCAAGGGTCTCAGCCAGGCATAGCGCTTGAGGTAAGAGACTTCTTGCAGGAGCAGTCCCCCTGCTCCCAAACCTAGTAGGCCCACTGCCAGTAAGACCAAGGACAGTTGGGGCAAATAGGTGAAAAAGCCAATTAAGAAGCGGACTAGCCATTCCCGCTCATAAACCTCTTGGCTAATAAAGCTGGTGACCTGGGGCAAGATAAAGGTTCTCATGCCGAATAGCATGCCGACTAGACAGAGTCCCATCATGCCCGGATAGGCCAATTGCTTGGCCATTTCCTTACGGAAGAGCCGGGCCTGATGCAGGCGCTGAGCTGCTTGAACTAAGGCTTCCTGCAGGCGATTCTGGCGACTAGCATAGAAGAGTTGAGCCACGATCTTGGTCCCAAAGCCTAATTGGGCCAGGGATTTTTCTAGGCTCTGCCCTTCTACCAAGGCCGCATCTACCTTCAGAAGCAAGACCTGATACTTAGGCATTAAGAGGGCCAGAAATTGCAGGGCTGTGCTTAAGGCAAAGCCCTGGCCCAACAAATCCGCTAGGACCGACAAGACATAGGCTTGTTGGACTAGGGGCAGCTTCTTGGGTTGGTTGAGCCGCTCAAACCACTTCAAATTGTAGGTAGGCCTTCCCATCGATGAAGCCATAGGACCACGCCTTTCTCAGCTTGTCGTTCAGGGTCTGATAGGCCGGCTCTGCCAGCTCCTGGGTCAGATGCTGGCGCAAAGCCTGTCCTGACAGAATCTCTAGCAAGGCCAAGCGCTTAGCCCCAACCGGGTGATGTTGACAGGCTAGCTGGCAACTAGCTTGGCAGAGACTACAATAGCGCGGAATCAGCCGTTGACTGACAATGCCAATCAAGGTCTGGGTCAGCTGAGCCTGACTAATACTAAGCTCAGCCAAACGCGCCATGACGCCCAAGCTATCCTTGGCATGGACGGTCGCAATCATCAAGTGCCCGGTCAAGGCACCCCGGATGACCATGCGGGCCGTCTCTTCGTCCCGGATTTCGCCAATCATTAAGACATCCGGATGATGACGCAGGCTAGCCTTAATCATGACATCATAAGAGATACCAGCCGCTTCATTTATCTGGGTCTGAAGGAAACGGGGCTCGAAGATTTCCACCGGATCTTCCATGGTAATCACCTGAATGGACTCCTGCTGCAGTCGTTCTCTAAGCAGGTGATAGATGGTGGTCGTCTTGCCCGAACCGACTGGACCCGAGAAGAGGATGAGGCCCGACTTACGTCGGATTAAGCGCCTCAGAATGTCTAGGTCCTTGGGAAAATAAGTCAGCAAGGGCCCGCCTTGACGCGCTTGCGACTGTATGACCCGAATGACCAAAGACTCTCGCAGGTGGACATCCCCAATGGTCGAAAAACGTAATTCCACAGCCTGTCCATCTAGTTCTAGATGGCTTGCGCCCGACTGGGGCTTACGCTTCTCCCCCACATCCATATCCGCCCGATACTTGAAGTAATTGATGAGTCGCTTGCCCCATTCCAGGTCCTGACGGCCCTCTTCATGCAAGAGGCCATTGAGACGAAAGTAAAGGACATAGTGCTCAGGCTTGGGCATCAGGTGGATGTCGGATACACCTTGGGAGACGGCTTTAACAATGAGATCATGGGCTTGTTCTTCAATTGCTAAGGACATAGAATTTCCCCCTCACTTATAAATACCCAAAAAGGGGCACTTTTATCCGAAAAAATTCAGGGAATTCGGGATATTGTTTGGCAATATAAGGATGGGAAAGCTGATTTTTAGCGGAATTCCTTGAATCTAAAACCAAAGAATATTTAATTTTTCTTATTTAACTAATATACAAATATTATATAAGCAATAAAAAAGGACGGGACCTAAGTCCCATCCTGCTAAAACCAGGTCTCCTTCTGGCTGACCTGCTGGTAGTATTGTAAGGTGTGGTTGTTTTCCAAGAGATAGTAGCCCAAGACTCCAACCGCTAGCCCGGCCAGACAGCCCCCTAGACTGAGCCAGGGCAGATAGTTGAAAAGGGTCCAAGAGCGGGCGAACCAGGCGGCTACTGACAACTGGCCCACATTGAAGAGCATGCCTCCCATTATGGAGAGTCCAATGACCGACACCCGCTTAGGCCCCAGCTGCTTGACTAAGAGCATGGCCCCGAAGGACAGGTAGGAACCCGCCAAGGAATAGAAGAACATGGAGAAGGTTCCCCCTACCAGGAGGGTGACCAGTAAACGTAGGCTAACTACCTGAAAACTCTGGCGTGGTGTCAAGGTGAAAAGGGCCAGGAGCGTGACAATATTAGCCAAACCTAGTTTGGCCCCCGGCGCAAAGACAAAAGGCGACGGCAACATACGTTCAAATATGCTAATGACCACCCCTTGGGCGACCAGAAGCGAGAGATAAACCAACATTCGATGGCCATGGCGCTGCATGGGCACCCTCCTTTCTGAGCCGAGATTAAAATAGAAAAATTGCGCCCTAGTCAGCCTAAGGCGCAAAAGTCAATTAAAGCCAATTAGTTGCTTGAAGACTCGCTGGAAGATTCGCTTGAAGCTTCAGAACTGCTTGATGAGACATCATCTGGTTTGTTAGCTAAGTCTACTAACTCTTTGACTGCATCCTTCAAGTCAGCATCGTCAATTTGAACCTTAGCCGCTTCGATTAATTTACCAATAATTTTGTAAGAGAATTTTTGGTCTTTAATCTTGCTGTCTAAGTATTCTTTTTTCACATCGTCTTTGATATCTGCCAATGGCTTCTTCTCACCATTGTTGATGGTCTTGATGATGTGGTAACCGAACTTACTTTTAACAGGTGTCTTGGTGTACTCGCCATTCGCTTGACCCTTAACCCCATCTTCAAATTCCTTAACCATTTGACCTGAAGTGAAAGGTGACAAGAGACCCCCTTGTTGCGCAGACCCGTCTTTAGAGTAGGTCTTAGCTAATTCGTCGAAGCTTTCGCCAGCATCTAATTTAGAGATGATGTCTTTTGCTTCTTCTTCAGTGTCAACCAAGATGTGTTGAGCTTCCATCTTAGGTTGGTAAGTGTTGTTGTAGTAGTCTTCGATGGCTGCATCGGATTGGTCGATTTGCTTAGAAACCACTTCGTTGAAGAGGTTGCGGATGTAGATTTGGTTCTTGAAGTCTTCAACTGAACCTAATTTTTGGTAGGTTAAGAGTTCTTGGAACTTCTCTTCGCCACCTACTTTTTCGATTTGCTTAGCGACTTCTTCTTCAGCTTGCTTCTTGATGTCTGCAGCGTTGGACGCGTTCATTTCCAATACCTTTTGCAAGATCATAGAACGCAAGGTTACTAAACCAGCGTCTTTTTTCATTTGGTTGTAGAGGTCTTCCTTGGTGATGGTTTGGTCACCCACAGTGGCAACATTGTCTTGCGCGTAAGCGACAGTCGCTGTATTAGCAAGAGCACCTGATAAAACTAAGACAGAGGCAAAAGCCATCATACGGTTAAGTGTTGTTCTTTTCATTCAATCAATCCCTTATATAACATTAATTTTTTGATTACTGTACTACTATAACACATTTGCTGTGAAATGAGTATGAAGAAGTCGAAAATCCACGAAAAGATTACGATTTATTCACATTTTCCTGGGCCAATTCTAAATCTGAGTTGAGTTTTTCAACTTTTTCCTGGGTACGACGGATGCGGGGCCCATTGGATTCTTGAAAACGACGGAAGAGCGTCTGTACTTCCCCTACCGTTGACTGTAAGAGCGGCAAGCCCTTGTCAGTTACCTCGTGCAAGGCCCGGCGAATACGGCAAGTATCTTGCCCCAATTGTTGGCTATCCTGACAGAAATCATTGACATAAGACTTAAGCTGACGGCGAGTGGTCGCCCCATCTTGTTTGACATTAAGTAGCGTCCAAGCCCCAGCCGCTAAAGCGCCTAAGACGAACCCGCGTGTAAATTTACCCATTATGCTTCCTCCTCTTGTGCTAAGGCGTTGGCAATAGCAGCCGCCCGAGCGCTAAATTCTTCTGATGTGTAAGACTTGCTGTTGTCGGCGAAGGACCAGCCAAAGCCATCGTCATCCCCTTGATAGCGGGGAATTAAGTGAATATGGGAGTGGAAAACCGTCTGGCCGGCCGCCTGACCATTGTTATTGAGGATATTAAGCCCCAACATATCAGGGAAGGCACGGCGGACTGCCCGGCTAATCTTAGGCAACTTGGTCATGACCTTAGCCGCCAAGTCCTCATCATATTCAAAAATATTAGCCACATGGGTCTTAGGAATAACCAGGGTATGGCCCGGTGTCACCTGGGTAATATCTAAAAAGGCGTAGACATCCTCATCTTCATAGACCTTGGCACTGGGAATCTGGCCTTCAATTATCTTGCAAAATATACAATCTGTCATGGCAGTCGCCTCCTCACATTCTATGATGCTAGTCTACCATAAATGTAGGCGAAAGTGTATGGAAAAGGATAACGTGTTTCTCTATTTAAATTGTCTATACCAATAATTGCATATTCTTGCTAAGATGTTTAAGATTCTTGCTAGAAGTGAGAAAGTCAATTCAAAAAAACAACCCCGCGTGGTATAATCTCTCCAAATCTAGTAGTATAACGGAGGAAGTCCAATGAAAGTAATAGCAATACCTGATAAAACTAGGGTAATAATAAATGAAGGCTTTAACCAAAATGATGAACTGAGGTACGGCGATTCTATAGAGATTTTTTCTCCTTCCTTACCTTTGCATGATCCCGACACTGGAGAGTACATAGCAGATTTTGGAATTACAAAAGATACATTATCAATTGTAGCCATATATGAGAATTATTCGATACTTAGAAAAAAATCTCCGTCTTATATTAATCCGGCATATAGCCTCTCTAACATAATCTCCCCGCTCCTACTTAATTCAGAAATAATTGTTTATAAAGAATTAGATGTAGAAATTAGCAAAGAAGCAGAATATGAAACATCTAAAACTATAAAGATAGGAGATTTTGCTAGAAAAGTATATAAAACTAGTTGACAAGTACAGAGAACAGTGATAAGATAAGGGTACTTAAATGGCTGCTAAGCGGCTAGGTGAATCCCCCTTATCTTTGATAAGGGGGATTTTCTTTTGAAATATGATAAACCTTTTGTAAGTATCGAAGATCAAATAGAGCTACTGAAAGAAAAAAGAGTGTGTTTTGAGGATAGACGTTTAAAATTCATACGAATCTGCTTACAAAACCATTCGTATTATGCGATCATTAACGGTTTTAAAGACTTATACGATGTCTCTTATGATGAAACTAAAAAATTAGAGGTATTCAAGGATAAGGTCCCATTTGATGATTTATACACACTCTTCACTATAGATTCTAGCTTAAATAACATACTATTTAAATACATAATTCACGTTGAGCGTTCTCTTAAAACTAAAATATCGCACACAATTGCTAGCCAGTTTGGAATCGCGGAACCTGACTATCTTGATTCTAGAAAATACAGAAATACTAAGAATCTGAATAAAAACTTAGAAATAGGTAACATTTGTAATCAAATACGGCGCCCTGACAAATGTGCTTCAATAGATCATTATAGAGAAAAGCATAACCATGTTCCACCATGGATTGCAGTAAACGGTCTCATGTTTGGGACTGTGATTAATTGGTATAAGATTTTAAAATCCGAACCTAAGCGGATAATTGCAGATAGCTATTTTTGCATGGCTAAACCTATATCGATAGATGACAAATTGAACATTCTTCCATCAATGCTAACATTACTTCAGACATATAGAAACAATATCGCTCACGGGAATAGAACCTTCCAGTCTGTTGTTAAAAGCGAACTTCCTAAAAAAGAACTTCTAGAAATGATGCCTACCGAATTGCTTACGGAAGCAGAATTTAAGCGTGGTCTTGGAAAAAAAGATTTATATGCAGTAATTTTATCATTACTAGCTTTGATTGATGATCCATTTATTTTATTGAACCTTTCTCAAGATTTAAAAACTATTTTAATTCCTTTTTTAGTGCAGAATATCCAAATATCTGGGAAAGGGAACATTTTAGACACTCTAAATCTACCTCGTAATATATTCAATCGAATTGAATTCATAGCTAAGAATAAGGCCAAACTGTTAGGGATAGATTTACCCGGCGATATAATATAGGGCTATTCGCAATTTCAAATAAGCTAGCTATCAAATATCAAGTGTGTAACTCTTAGATTATTTTATAAGATTACTTTTAGTTACTTTAACTAATCATCATGTACAACATAAAAACCGCCCTGTACAAGGGCGGTTTACTCTATTTTAGCTTACTTAACTTATTTCTTTCAGCTAACAACTTTTGATATTCTTCTTCTAACTCTGCATTTGGATTGACTGACAACTGACTCAATAGCGCGCTAATTCTGAATTCTAATATTGTCAGCTCATCTTTACGACCACTTCTCTTATTTCTTGTATCCTGTTCACAACTATCGATACGACTACTTGATAATACCTGATGATCTAAACTTAGCTCAGAAGTAGCAAGGGCTGAGACAAAAGTCTTATCATGACTTACAAATAGTAAGATGCCTGGAAACTTCTTAAGTATGTTTTCTAATGCTTCAAGCGCCTTTATATCTAAAAAGTTTGTTGCTTCATCGACAAGTAGAACATCTAAATCTTGAATTAGTAAGCAGAGTAAGTGACACTTAGCTCTCTCTCCACTGCTAAGCTGATTCACCCTAGTCTCAATATTATATGTT
>ERZ773062.363-NODE-363-length-26198-cov-9.070267_pt1 | contig 26198 bp, 18 predicted proteins | sample MGYA00580626_ERZ773062 | MGnify/ENA primary metagenome ERZ773062 (study PRJEB29015, sample SAMEA2738003) | human oral metagenome | biome: human oral; feature: human-associated habitat; material: dental | place: China | collected 2058 ... | reverse complement strand
ATGATGTAAGTGGCGAAGTAATAAAGAATAAGGCAAATGTATTAGAAGGAAATAATAAGTTTGAAACAAATGAAACAACAAATCCAACTTCTACAAAACCTAAGAAAGACGTATTTGAAACTAAAGATCCTGAAGTAAGCATTGATGGTAAAGAAACAAGACCTGGTGCCGAATTACTTTACAAAGTAACTTACAAGAACACAACAGGAAAAGAACAAAAAGTAGAAATAAAAGATACTATACCTGAACATACAACATATGTAGAAGGTTCAGCTAGTGATGGCGGAGTTTACAAAGACGGAGTAATCACTTGGACAAAAGAAAAAGTGGCGCCTGGAGAAACATTCGAAGTTACTTTCAAAGTAAAAGTAGATGAAAACGCAGGTGGAAACACTGTCAAGAACAAAGCAAATGTATTAGAAGGAAATAACAAGTTTGAAACAAACGAAACAACAAATCCTGTATCTACAAAACCTGTTAAAGATGTATTTGATAGTAAAAATGATAAAGTAAGTATAGACGGTAAGGAAGTAAAAGCCGGACAAGAACTACTTTACAAAGTAACTTACAAGAACACAACAGGAAAAGATCAAAAAGTTGTAATTAAAGATGCTATACCTGCACATACAAAATATGTAGAAGGTTCTGCTGATAACAACGGTGTTTATGAAAATGGAGTAATCACTTGGACAAAAGAAAAAGTGGCACCTGGAGAAACATTTGAAGTTACATTTAAAGTAAAAGTAGATGAAAATGTAAATGGTGAAGTAATTAAGAATAAGGCAAATGTATTAGAAGGAAACAATAATTACGAAACAAACGAAACAACAAATCCTACACCTAAAAAACCTGGAAAAGAAATACCTAGAACAGGATTTGGAGCAAATACTGCATTATACACAGCTTTATTGGGATTATCAACTGTTGCACTTGGTGGATTTAGAATCAGATACAAGAAAAAGAATAATAAATAAGTTATAAACTGGTAGATTCATTTTGATAAGTGGATTAGAAATATTTATATTCTTAAAATATAATAATATTTGATGAAAGAGATTGGGATGTAAAAATCCCAATCTTTTTTTGCATGTTTTTGGATATACTCTAATGGGTCAAAATTCTGAAAATAAACTTCAAATATTAATAAGACTTATGTGTAAAACAAAATGTTTTATGTCATAGCAACTTATAAAGTAAATCTCTTAAAGCCTCATTATAACGAGGTTTTCTTGGTTGATGTATCTGCGATACATTTACTTTTGCTTGAAATCAAGCAAAAGTATGAGATCTTTCGACTTCGCTCAAGATGACGTGTACGGAGAACACTTTGATTAATGGCTAGGCGTTAGTAGTAAAAAACTTCAAAATATCTTTATAAATATGGTAGAAAAAATAAAAATCTACATCATAGTGTTTTTAAATTATATAAAAAATAAAATAACTCACGTTATGGAACTTTGCAAAGAGAAGCTCCCAACACGTCATCTCGACCGAAGTGTAACGGAGCGGAGAGATCTCACACTATTATTTGCTTGCAAATAATAGTAAGTCCTGCAAAGGACTTAAAAAAATAAAAATGTTAATTATAATTACTATGTAAATTTTCTAAAGCTTCATTTAGTATGAAAATTTCATATCGATGTATCTACGATACATTTTACTTTTGCTAAAGCAAAAGTATGAGATTTCTCCGTTTCGCTTACGCTACAGTCGAAATGACGTATAAGGGAATATACTTTGTCCAATAGCTAGACGTGAACGGGAAATAAACTTTATATATTATTAAAAATTATATAAAAAGTAAAATGTTTTATTTCGTAGTAAACACAAAAAAAGAAGGTATTTCAACCTTCTTTTACTCTTTTATAACGGTTTTTTCTTTATTTGTCCCATATTTCTTGGAAAATTATCCGGAGTTTTTCCTGTCTTTTTAATAATCAAAATATTTCTTTCTGAAATTTCTCCATTTTGCTCGATTTTAAAATTCAATACATTCTCTAATCTGCAATTTAATTTTTTTAGTGCATTTTTTGAATTTTCAACTTCTTCAAGATATGAAGGCCCTTTCATTGCAAGAAAAAGTCCGTTTACTTTTAAAAATGGAATTGTAAATTCCAAAAGTAAAGATAGGGAAGCGACAGCTCTTGAACTCACTATATCAAAACTTTCTCTAAAGCCTTCTTTTCTTCCAACTTCTTCTGCACGTCCGTGAATAGCCGCTATATTTTTTAAATTCAAATCTTCGATTACGATATTTAAAAACTTAATCCTTTTATTTAAGCTATCTAACATTGTTATTTTTAAATTTTCATTATATAGTTTAAGTGGAATTGCAGGGAAACCTGCACCAGTTCCTACATCTAAAACAGTTTTATCGTCATCAAAAAGTCCAGTTTTTGTAAGCAATAGACAATCTAAAAAATGTTTTGTATTCATAGCTTCTTCATCTGTAATAGCTGTTAAATTTATTTTTTCATTCCATTCCAGAATTAATTTTTTGTAAATTTCAAACTTTTCCAAAGCTATATTACTTAAAATAATATTTTCTTTTTGAGTTAAACTTTTTAAATTATCCATTTTTTCTCCTTTGAGTTTCAAGATGAATAAGCAAAACATTTATATCTGCTGGACTTACTCCTGAAATTCTACTCGCTTGTCCTACTGTTTCAGGTCTGAATTTTGCAAGTTTTTGAACTGCTTCAATTCTAAGTCCAGATAGGGAATTATAGTCGATATTTTCAAGTTTTTTGTTTTCAAGTTTTTTAAATGCCTCTATTTGTTGACTTTGTTTTTCTATATAACCCTCATATTTAATCATCGTTTGAACTTGCATTTTTATCTCTCTATCCAAAGGTTCACGAGTTGTATCCAAATCCTTAATCATCTCATAGTCAAGCTCAGGTCTTTTTATTAAATCATAAAGGCTTACTGCAGTTTTAAGTTTCATACTTCTTAAGTCTTCCAAAGCCTTATTTGTATTTTCCTTTGGAGTTAATATAGAAGATTTTAGTCTATTTATTTCATTTTCAATTAAAGTCTTTTTGTTTAGGCATTTTTCGTAACGTTCTTTAGTTGCCAAACCTATATTATAGCTCATTTCCGTAAGTCTTAAATCTGCATTATCTTGTCTTAGAGAAAGTCTGTATTCAGTTCTTGAAGTCATCATTCTATAAGGCTCATCAGTTCCTTTTGTAATTAAATCGTCGATTAAAACGCCGATATAGGCATCACTTCTGGTAAGCACAAAAGGTTCTTTTCCTAAAATATTCATTGCTGAATTTATCCCTGCGATAATACCTTGACTTGCAGCTTCTTCATAACCGGAGCTTCCGTTGATTTGACCTGCAAAGAAAAGATTTTTAATATCCTTATGTTCTAAAGTAGCTCTTAAAATAGTTGGATCAATACAATCATATTCAATTCCATAAGCAGGACGCATTATCTTAACATTTTCAAGTCCTAAAATACTTTTATACATCTGCTTTTGAACTTCAAGGGGAAGAGTACTGCTGACACCTTGAACATACATTTCAGAAGTATCCAAACCTTCCGGTTCAATAAAAACTTGATGTTCGTCTTTTTCATTAAAACGTACAATTTTATCCTCAATAGAAGGACAATATCTTGGACCTACACCCTTTACAATTCCTGCATACATAGGACTTCTATGAAGATTTTGCTCAATTATCTTTTTAGTTTCCAAAGTTGTATAAGTTAAAAAACAATCTTCTTTATGATTTCCTATATCTTTTCCCTCATTCATAAAGGAAAATGGAATTATATTGTCATCTCCTTTTTGGATATCCATTTTTGAATAGTCAATGGAGTCTCTATGAACTCTTGCAGGAGTACCTGTCTTGAAACGTCTAAGTGGAATACCTAAATTTCTCAAACTATCACTTAAATAAGTAGAGCATTTCCAGTTGTTTGGACCACTTTCATAACAGTTTTCTCCAATTAAAATCATAGATTTAAGATAAGTTCCCGTACAGATAATAACTGCTTTTGCAGGAAAGATTTCATTTGAAGTTGTTAAAACTCCTGTTATTTCATTATTTTCAGTTAAAATCTCCTTAACTTCTGCTTGAATTAAATCTATATTTTTTTCGTTTTCTAAAACTTTTTTCATTTCAGTATGATACATTTTTTTATCTGCTTGAACACGTAAACTGTGAACAGCTGGACCTTTAGAAGTATTTAACATTCTGGATTGAATAAAAGTTTTATCTATATTTATTGCCATTTCTCCGCCTAGAGCGTCGATTTCTCTAACTAAATGGCCTTTTCCCGTACCGCCTATATTTGGATTGCAGGGCATATCGGCAACTGAATCCATGCTTATTGTAAGAATTGCTGTCTTAAGTCCAAGTCTAGCGCTTGCAAGACCTGCTTCACAACCGGCATGACCTGCTCCGATTACAACAACATCATATTTTTTGTCTATAAAATTTGTCATTTTTTCTCCTTAATAAAAATCTACATAAATATACATACTATATTTTACCACAAAATTGTAAAAATTTCATAAAAATATACAAAAAAAGAACTCAAAGAGCCCTTTTTGAAATATGGGGGAGAAGATTTAATTATTGATGTATCTACGATACATTTACTTTTGCTTGAAATCAAGCAAAAGTATGAGATTTCTCCGCTACACTCCGCTCTGCTACGTTTCGGTCGAAATGACGTATAAGATTTAATGCCTTATTTTAGAGCTTAACGTTAAAAGTTAATAAACATCTAAACACTACAACTCCTTAACATCTATTTCATTTTCTACAAACTTAACTTTAAGTTTTTTCTTTGCTATTTTATAATACTCTTTAACTGTGTCTTCCTTTATTTTCATTTTCTCTGCAATTTCTTTATTTTTTAAATTCTCATAAAATTTGTATTCTATAACCTCTCTTTGCTTTTGGGGGAGAGTGGACACAATTTCTCTTATCTTTTTATTCAATTCATTTGTTTCAATCTCTCTTTGTGTATCTGCATTTTCATCAACAATAAGCTCCAAAATTTCGATTGTCTCGTCATCTTTTGATTGATATATTTTAGTATATGTCTTTTCAGTTTCTTTTTTTCTTTTAAAAAATTTTTGCATATAAAAAAATTTTAATTGATATTTTAAATAACATTCAAGTGAAACTTTTCCACCACCTTTATAACTCTCCAAAAGCTCCAAAATTTTTACAACTCCGTCTTGATACGCATCTTCATAGCTTATGTAATTGGCAAAATACTTTTTTATACTCGCTTTTATCAAAGGGCTAAAATCTTCTATAATCTTCTCTTTATCGTACATTTTTCCTCCTGATTACCTAGATATGACGGTATTTACAGTAGTTGGGTTAAGTTTGCTAATTCTTGATATAATTATACTACTTTTTTAACTTTAAGTCAATTATAAAGTTACCAAAATTTACAATAATATTATTAAGTCCCTTTATAAGTTACTTAAATACTTGACTATAATTCATAAATATATTATTATTAATTATATTAAATAGTATGTAAGGAGAGTTGTATGAAAATAATAATAGGTAATGATCACTCTGCAGTTGAAATGAAAAATGAATTAGTAAAATTTTTAGAAGAAATGGGACATGAAGTTATAAATGTAGGAACAGATGGAACTGAAAGTGTGGATTATCCACTTTTTGGACAAGCTGTTTGTAAAAAAGTTTTAGAAAATAAAAATTCTTTAGGAATTGCAATTTGTGGAACAGGAATTGGGATTTCAATAGCTTGTAATAAAGTAAAAGGAATTCGTGCAGGTCTTTGTAGTGAAAGTTTTTCAGCTAGAATGACAAGAAAACATAATAACGCAAATGTTCTATGCTTGGGGGCAAGAGTTACCGGAATTGAACTTGCAAAAGACATTGTAAAAACTTTTATTGAAGAGGACTTCGAGGGTGGTCGTCATCAAAAAAGAATAGATATGTTAGAAGAAAAATAGGAGATTTTATGAAAATTGCTGTTATAGGCTGTGGAAGATGGGGAAGTTTCATAGCTTGGTATTTAGATAAAATAGGAAATGAAGTTACTTTATACGGAAGGGAAACTTCAGAAAAGATGAAAAACTTTTTAGAGAATAGGAAAAATAATTTTCTTGAACTTCCAAAGTCAATTTCTTTAACAACAAATATAAATGATGTTTTCGATAAAGATTTAATTATCATTTCAGTTGGAACACAAGGCTTAAGGGATTTATTAAATGAAAATAAAGCACTTTTTAAAGAGAAAAATATTCCAATTATTCTCTGTATGAAGGGAATTGAAATAAAGACAGGTTTTACTCCTACGAAGATTGTAAAAGATATTCTAGGAGAAAATTACTCTTGTGGTGCTTGGATTGGACCGGGACATGTTCAAGACTTTACAAATGGAATTCCGAATTGTATGGTAATTGATTCGGACGATAGGGAATTGGTTAAAAAATTAGTTGATTCTTTTTCTAGTAATTTAATCAGATTTTACTATGGAACTAATCTTTTGGGAAATGAAATCGGGGCAGCTTCAAAAAATGTAATAGGTATCGCTGCAGGAATGCTTGACGGATTTAATTTAAGCTCATTAAAGGGAGCTTTGATGTCAAGAGGAACAAGAGAAATTGCAAGACTTATTGAAAAAATGGGTGGAGATAAAAGCTGTGCATACGGACTTTGTCATCTTGGAGATTATGAAGCTACTGTTTTTTCCGAATTTAGTAATAATAGAAAATTTGGCGAAAAATTTGTAAAGGGCGAGAGTTTTGAAAAACTTGCAGAGGGATATTTCACAACAAAGGCATTAATGGATTTATCCGAAAAATACGATGTTGAATTGCCTATAACAAATGCAGTTTATGAAATAATCTATAATAAAAAAGACCCGAAAGAAATTTTGGACAATCTTTTTAAAAGAAGTATAAAAATGGAATTTTAAGGAGAAACTATGTTACCGTTAATTTTAATTCCTTTACTTTTATGTCTCTTTAACATATATCGGAGACTAACCTGTATCATAAAAGTAAAGTTTACAAAATTTACATTAATGACTCTAATAATTGCATTAGCTCTTATGCTATTTGCAGGATATAAATTAAAAAATGACTTAGTGGGTTATATAATAGTTTTATCTTGGTGGCTAGCTTTCTTTACAAGCATTATAAGTGCTGGAATAAGTGAAAGAGGAATTATTCATCCTTGGCAATTAGTTGCAAAGCTATACAGATGGGATAGAATAAGAAGTTTCTCTATTGAAAAAAAAGAACAAACCATAATGGTAAACTTTAAAATCTTTAGAGACTTAAGACAAGAATACGACAAAAGCGACCTCGATAAAATCAAAAAAATCGCTAAAAAGAATAAATTGATATAGAAAAATCACAAAAAATACATTTTTTTGTGATTTTTTTACATATTAGTGGGTATATATGACAGGTATCGCTTGAGATTGATAGGCGAATACATTATTATATTATAGGAAGTGTAGAAAATTTGAGCTTTTGTTTATAATTAATTATTTATTACGAAATAAACCTTTAATTGTTTTTAAGCTCATTTTTTATATAAAAAATTTTTTAAGGAGTAGAGCTACAATTTATGAAAAAATCAAAATTATTAGTCTTTATTTTACTGTTTAGTTTTGTAATCAATTTTTTACCTAAACAAGCTCTGGCAAATGAAGATAAACCGCCGGAAAATAAAAATAAGGTAGTAGAAGAAAAAAAGGAACTTGTAGTAAAAAAAGAGGGAACCGACAAAGAAATATCGGATAATGGAAAAAGTGTAAAAAGAAGAGATGTTGAACAAACAAAATTATTTGATATTATGAAATCAGCTGTTGTCGAAAAAGATAAGTCAATAACTGTTACAACAACAATTAAACCAAAGCAAATTTACAATGGTGCAGATGTTATTATTCTTTTGGATACATCTAAAAAAATGACAGAAGAATCTAAAAAAAGAGCAAAAGAAAGTATCAAAAAAATAGTTAAGACTCTTTTAGAAGATGATATGCACAAAAATCTTAATTCAGTACGTTTAATCAGTTTTTATCGTCAAGTTAAAGATTCAGTTGAGTTAAAACCTTCAAATGTTGAACAAATGGTAGAAAAAGCATTTGAAGAAGCTAAGAAAAACACTAACTATGGTGTAAGTATGCAAGCGGCTATACATAAAGCTGAAAGCATTTTTGATAAAGAGAAAAATAACGGCAAACGTCAACATATCGTACTTATGTCTCAAGGAGAAGCAACTTTCAGTTATGATATAAAAGACAAGGAAAAAGCTAGAACTACAACAGTCAAAGGGGATACTGTTGTGGGTGAAAGTCCGTTTTTCCCATGGCCTTTTTATGTTGAAAAAACATTTAAAAAAGCTAATATGATTAAAGATTTTAAAGCTTTTATAAAATTGTTGAACAGACTTGGAATTCATAATTTTGATAATATAAAAGATAACCTTGGTCTAGCTGATTATTTAAAACTTTTTGGATTGGATTCCGTTTTTGACTATATAAAACTAAAAGAATTTGAAAGCAATAATTTTGATTCTTCAAACTTTGATTACTCCAAGACTGTTGGAGAGGGATACCATAATCACAGTTATCAAAGAATTAATGTTGTAAGTAAGGAATTTCCGTTTAAAAAGACTATTATGGCTGCTTTGAGAAGCAAAATAGAAAAAGAAAATGCCGGAGAAGTTGAAAAAATACTTAATAAAGCAACTGTAAAAGTGATTGAAACTGCATTAGATACTATTTTCTACCAAAGAGAATATGTATTCTATAATCACAATTTATCAGCACAAGGCGAAGCGAAAATAGCTAAAAATAAAAAAATAAGTTTTTATTCCGTAAATGTTACTGATAAAAGTGATAAGAAAAAAGCGGAATTGGAAAAATATTTAAGAGATATGTCTGAAAACGGAAAATTTTTAGATACTAATGACAGTAAATTAGCTGATAAATTTAAAGACGTATTAAAAGAAATTTCCATAGAAGATAAACTTCATAAGGATTATGAAGCTGAAATCCTTGAAAAAGACGGTAATGCTACATTCAGTAAAGCTGGAAAAGGCTTTATATTTTCATATCCTCCTAAAGTTAATTGGACTTTAAATGCAGAAGATATAAAAAATGCTTTTGAAAAAGATAAACCTTTAAAATTAGTTTATAAACTAAAACCCAAAAAAGATGTAGGCACAGCTGACATCACATTAGCAGAATCTACTGCAAAATACAAGATAAATGATAACAGCCAAAAAAGTGAAGCTGCAGGAAAGTTATTATTAAAACTTCAAGATGTCATTATTGAATCAAATGTAGTTGATGAAACAGAAGATACTCAAAGCGGATCAAGCGGCTCTTATCCTAACGGAAAAGACTTAACAACTGTTGAAGATACTAAACCGGAAGGAAATAAAAAAGAAAATAATAATAATAAAGAAAATAATAATAAAGAAGATAACAAACAAAAACCTAATGATGTAAATAAAAATCAAAAGGCTAAAGTTCATAAAGAAAAATCATCTAAAATACCTAAAACTGCAATTGCAGGATCTTCTACATTGCTATTGACAGTTGGACTTCTAGGAATGTATATTTCTAAAAGAAGAAATGGCAGATAGAGTGAATTAAATAATAAGATACAAATAAGGGAGTGAAATTCACTCCTTTATTTGTTGTTTATTTTATCGTTTTTTATTTCTTCTAAAGCAATTTTTATCATTTTTTTAAAGTCTTCATTATAAACATTATATTTAGTATTTACTAATTTTTCTAAATTCACCATAGTTTTTTCGTATATTGATGTATTAAAACAAAATTCTATATCTTTTAAAAATTGTTTAATAGAGCTAGAAATATTTTCTTCTGAAACAATAGTATCTTTATCTAAACCTATTATTGTACGGTAAAGTTCTCCTAAAAAGAATATTATGATATTTTTATTATTACCTTTATCATTATCATATAAATAGATATCTGTTTTATCTATAAAATAGATAAAAAGTCTCATTTTGAAATATTTAGTATTTTCATCATTTTTTAATTTAATTTTAGATAGATATATATACAGGGAATGAATATAATTACGTTCTAAATACTTATTATTTACATTAAAGAAATCTTCTATACTATTATAGTCAGTATTACTAATATTTTTAAAAAATTGTATTATTTCTTTATATTCTTCTGTATAAAAGTTATGAGAAAAATAATCTTCAAAAATATCTTTGTTACAAATTGAATGTTTTAAAAACTTTGAATTAATATTATAAATAGGATACTTCTTTTGTGGTTCTTTTTCTAAATTATAAAAATTTGTTGATTGGAATGATAAAAGTTGTAATAAATCAAAAAAATTACTTTTTTTTGTTTCTTTAAAAAACTTTATTTCTTCTTTAGTACAACATTCTATATTTTCTTTTTCTGTAGTAATAAAGTTTTTATTTTTATAAATTTTGAAATATAGTTTATAATCAAAATATTCTATTAATTTAATAATTAGGAAATCTAGCTTATTTAGAGAAACATCATTTATATCATATATTATAATATTTAAAAATCTTATAAAATCTCTAATATTATCAAATTTTGAAGCAACTTTCTCAATTGTTTTGTTATTAACTACTTCTAAATTATAGTTGTTAATACTTTCAGGAATTACAAAAAAAGTTTTGTTGTTTATATTATATATATCTTCTATACAATTTTTTAAACAATTATAAAAGATTTGTTGTTTATCGAAATTATGTATTTTAGGGACTACAATTTCTTTGTTTATTATTTTTTCAAGATATTTTGGATCTATTTTGTCAGTTCTAAATATACTTTTTAATCTCTTTTTATCATAAGCTACTATATAAGTTATATTTGGTAATTTGAATAATGTACCTATAAGAGTAAGTAAAAATAATACATTATCAGAATTCATCCTATCTAAATTATCTATAATAAAAATTAAATGATTTTTAGATTTTTCAAGTTTTTCTTCCAAGTCTGCTTTGATTTCTTTATATTCAGTATATTCATCAATTCTATTTTCAAAAAAATTTCCAATTCCTTTACCAATATATGGAATATTTGTAGATATATTTATAAGAGCATTTTGAACCTTTTTTCTTTTAAAATAACTGATATTTTCTTCTAAAGCATCCATTATTATATTATACATTGCTAAAATTAGTGCGTCTTGAGATTTAATTGTCCAAGGATCAAAATCGTCAATTATATTAACATCTTCTCTATAAACAAAATTTTCTAACAGTGTTGTTTTTGCTAATTCTATAATTGTACTTTTACCACTTCCCCATTCTCCAACAACTCCAATTGTAAAACTATCAGGATAATTTACAGATGTAGCTATTGAATAACATAAATTATAAACTATATCTTTTCTTTCGAATAAATCTTCTTCAATTTTATTACTATCCATAATTTGTATTTTATTATAATAAGAAATATTAAAATTTCCCATATAGATATCCCGTAAAGTATAGACTTTTTTGCTATTTTCTTTTGAATTGATAAGTTTTTCATTATTTTTACTATTTTCTTTTAAACTGATGGACTTCTTGTATGAATATAATCTATAAATTAAAATAATAAAAAAAACAGAAAAAATTAAAAGAATTATAGTTTTTAACTTTATAGGTAATAAGGGGCTTAATATTCCATTTTTAAGGAGTTCTATTAATATTAGGAAAGTAAATAAAATTATTGAAAAAATAGTTATTGTTGTAATTATTTTATCAAACTCTGTTATATTTTTAGATTTTAAATCTTTTCTAATACTTAAAAGGTATATAAATAGACAACTCAATATCGTAAATAAAAATATTTCAAATTTATCAGAATTTTTATAAAAAAAATCTTCAAATGCATAATATATAGTAGATGTTACTATTGATATTATAATAACAAAATATATATCTACTTTTTTTCTTATTTCTTTAAAATACTTTTTTTCCTTATCCATAACTCTCTCCCTTACAATAATTTTTAACATTTAAACATATGATTATTATATCATAATTCCATTTTGATAATTATATTTAGGTTATTATGATGAAATAATTATAGCTTTATCATAAGGCATAAACCCATAATTATTATATCATAAAGGAAAATTTTATTAAATATAAATTTAGGCATAAAAAAGGTAGCATTAAAATGCTACCAATATTTTTTTATTTATTAAAACATATGGAACAACATATATAGAAGATGTGCTGCAACTCCGGCAACTAATCCACCGATTGTATGGCTGATTAAGGCTTTTCCTGTTGCTTCTTTTGTTCCAAGTGCATCCATCATTGCGATGTGAGTTGAGATATATCCACTCCAGCACATGCAAATTGCAGTGAATACTGCAATGTCATTTCCGGAAACTTTTCCTACTGCTGCCATTTTTGCAACTGTTCCGATTGCTGCTCCTGTTGAGCCTAATGCAGTTATTGGGACTGCTATTGCTTCCGGAGAACTGAAACCGAATAATGGACTAAGTATGAAAGATAACTTTGACCCAATCCAAGGAAGAATACCAACACCTTCGTTAGCTGCTCCGGTATAAACCCCTTCAGCTCCCGGACCATTTGTAAGTATAATAACTAATGTACAGATTATTACAACTCCCGGAATAATTGAAAGTCCCATATCAACTCCAACTTTTCCTCCATCAAGGATAGCTTGAATAAATCTTGAACCGGCACTTCCTTCTCTAACTACTCTTGAATTTTCCGGAATTTCAACACTTGATTTTACTTCAACAAATTCAGTAGTTCCGTACATTTTTTTAGTAGCGTGCATCATAAGTCTAACAGATACGATACTACCTATAACAGCTCCCAAGTTACCGATTAAGGCACTTGTAACGGCACCTTCAACATTAAGTCCCATCATTGTAGTTGTAGTGATAAGACCCATACCAAAAGCAGTTCCAAGATTTGTAAGAGCTGGCATTTGATATTTTTTGAAATAACGTCTAAAGTTATCATCATGTGCTAATGTTAAGATAGCAGGGTTGTCTGATAGGTAACAATTTAACATACCTAAAGAGGATGCTCCCGGCAAGTCATAAATAGGTTTCATAATTTTTGACAGTAGCTTATTTACAAGAGCTATTACTCCGAATTCTGAGAATAGACCTGAAATTGCTCCAGCCAATACGGCAATTGCCATTAAATAAAGACATACATTCATAAGTAAATCAAAACCTGTATTCATCATGGTTTTAATCATATTTATTCCGCCCATTTTTCTACCGATCAAAATAAAAAATGTTAGAAATAAACCGAGACATAGGAAGTTTTCTAATCCAATATCTTTTTTGAATCTTCCAATATTCTTTTCTTCCAATTCAATATACCTCCGATAAATAAATACTGAAGTTATTTTAACATAAAAGGTATAAAAAAACAATGGAAAAAACAGTTTTCTGAAAATTTTTTAACTAAATGTTTTTTGATATATTTATTGATTATTTTTACTGATATATAAGGTGGATTACTCATATTAGTGATTTGTTTTTTAAAGTGCCATAACGTGAGTTATTTCTTTATAATATACAATTTTTAAATTCCATTGAAGTTTATTTACTGTTAACGTCTGGCTATTGGACGAGAGTTATTCTCTTATACGTCATTTCGACCGTAACGGAACGAAGCGTAGCGAAGTAGAGTGTAGTGGAGAAATCTCATACTTTTGCTTGTAAACAAGCAAAAGTAAATGTATCGCAGATACATACAACAAAAACTTCATTTGCAAAAAGAACTTAAAAAATTTTCGTATTATTAGTATATAATTACATAATTTTTATATAAGTCCTTTGCAGGACTTACTATTATTTGCAAGCAAATAATAGTGTGAGATCTCCAGAGTTATTGTATCAAATGATACAATAACCCCGTCAGACCTACTTTTGTTTACGAGTAAACAAAGTTAGGGCTAGATTCACTGCACTCAGCTACGCTTCGTTTTGGTCAAGATGACGTGTTAGGGACATTTCATTGCAAAAGATTCTGATGTGAAACATTTAGTTTTATATATAATTTTTAATAATATATGATATTTATTTACTATTAACTTTAGGCTTTTAATCGAAGATTTATCCTTATAATATAAAAATCTCCAACAAAAAAACGACTGAAATCAGCCGTTTATATTAAAAATAGTCCGAATCCTATTATTAAAAGCAGTTTTGCAATTGCATAAGTAAATGTGGTACAGATATTGAAAAATCTGTTGCTTTTTATAAATGATACAAAGAAAAATAGTGAATTTGAAATCAAGAAAAAATTACTTCCAAAAACTAAATACCATACTCCACTTTTATAATTCGAAATTACCGTTAGTATTGCTAAAATGCAAAGTAAAGCATTTAAAAATGCAATGATATAGAGAAAAATTATATCTTTCTTAAAATATTCACTTGCATATTCATAGGATATTATAACTTCAAAAAATACAAGTCCAAAATACAATATCATTATTAATATTGTTAGCAAATAATTTAAGTTTACAATTTTTATAAATGTTATAAGTTTTATGACATATAAAATCATCCCTATACAAGATAAACTTAAACCTAGAATTACATTCCTTTTATTCTTTTTTGTAAGCAAAATATCTCCAATCCAAAATGAAAAAATTGCAAGATATATTAAAATATTATGATTTTTAAATCTTAATAGATAGAATAATGCCAATAATGGCATTAAAAATACATTGAAAAAATTTCTTTCCGTAGTCTTTTTTTGTAATATCATATATAAATTACCAATGGTAAATATTGTATAAATAAATAAAATTATGTACGAAAAAATTTCGAGTAATCCGTTGTTCATATTGCCTCCAAATCCCTTAGTGTCAACTATTTTAACACAAAACACCACTTCATACAAGTTAAAGGAATAACAGATAAACCTTATCCCCCCTTTTTTTAGAAAATTTTTATTATATAAGTGTAAGGCTTACAAAATAAATAAAAAGGAGAAAAGATATGGCTAAAAAGTATTTAAAGGTTAGTTTTAATCTTGCTAATTCTAAAAAGAGAAGTGTGACTGTTAAAAACGTTCAAAGTGAAACTTCTGATGAAAATTTAAAGAAATTAGGAGAATTCGTTGAAAAATTTATTGACGGTACAAAAAAAGAAACAATTAAAGTCGTAGAAACAACTTTAGAATAGGAGGTAAAGTATGAAAAAGACATTGAGTATGACTCTAATATTAGAAGATGGGAAAAATATGGCATTTACAATTTCAAATATTAAAAATATGTCAGCTGATGAAGCGGCTGATATTATAAAAACTTTTGATTATAAGTCAGTTTTGGCTAAAGATAATTTAAAAGTTACAGGAATTAAAAAGGCTAATATTATTTCAACAAGCTATGAAGAAATAACAGTAATCTAGTGGAAAAAGACCTTTGGGTCTTTTTTTGCTAAAGATAGGAGGTAAAAATGGAAAATATAATTTCAAGTATTTCAAATGTAGGCTTTCCTGTTGTGCTGTCCGTGTTTTTATTGCTTAGGTTTGAAAAGAAGATTGACGAACTTACAAAGGCTATAAATGAATTAGTTGTTAAACTTAAATAGGAGTTTTTATGATAGATATTGAAAAGGCTATAAAGTGGTTTGAAAACAGAAAAGGCAAGGTTTCTTATTCCATGCAAAATAGGAATGGATCTTCCAGTTATGATTGCTCATCTTCCGTATATTATGCACTTAGGAGTGCAGGCGCGAAAAGCAATGGTTGGACTATTGATACCAAGCATGAACATTCTTGGCTTACAGATAATGGCTTTGAAAAGATAACCGATAATGTTCCTTGGAATGCTAAAAGAGGAGATATTTTTATCTGGGGAAAAAAGGAAAATAATAGTTCAAGTTTTGGACATACCGGAATTTTCATTGACGAAAATAGAATTATTCACTGTAATTATTCTGCAAATGGAATTTCTGTGGATAATCACGATAAACTCTGGGTTTATGCAGGCAGACCACATTATTTTGTATATAGATTAAAAGAATTTCAAGATGAAGGAGAATATATGGAGCTTTTGGATATAAAGAGCAAGATTAAAGGCTACTATTCAATCGACAGTTTGCCTTGGTTTTGTGAAGATAAGAGTATGATTGGAACGACTCAAAATCATCAAGGAGAAGAAGTAACTTTAACTAGAAAATGGGGAAGTTACTATTATGTAAAAGAATTAAAGGGCTGGGTTGATTACAGAGCTTTTATAAATGAAAAAGCGATAAGAGAAGTTGCCAAAGAAGTCATACAGGGGAACTGGGGCAATGGCGAATTAAGACGTGCAAGGCTCGAAAATGCAGGTTACAATTATGAGGAAGTACAAAAGGAAGTCAACAGATTATTAAAAAGTAAATAGTTTTATATTATAAAAAAAACAATTAATGGAAAGTTACTGTTAATTGTTTTTTTATTGTAAAATATATTGAGTTTTAATTTTTTTACCATATTTATAAAGATAATTTGAAATTTATTTACTATTAACGTCTGGCTATTGGACGAGAGATATTCTCTTTATACGTCATTTCGACTGTAGCGTTAGCGAAATGGAGAAATCTCATACTTTTGCTTTAGCAAAAGTAAATGTATCGAAGATACATACAACAAAAACTTTATTTGAAAAAAGAACTTAAAAAATTTTCGTACTATTAATATATAATTACATAATTTTTATATAAGTCCTTTACAGGACTTACTATTATTTGCAAGCAAATAATAGTGTGAGATCTCTCCACTCCGGTCGAGATGACGTGTTAGGGGCATTTCATTGCAAAAGATTTTGACGTGAAGTATTTAGTTTTGTATATAATTTTTAATAATATATGAAATTTATTTATGATAATAGAACTTTATGAGTTTTCCAGAGTTATTGTATCAAATTATACAATAACCCCGTCAGACCTACTTTTGTTTACAAGTAAACAAAGTTAGAGCTAGATTCACTGCACTCAGCTACGCTTCGTTTCGGTCGAGATGACGTGTTAGGAACTTTTCATTACAAGGTGCAGTGACGTGAAACATTTTGTTTTTCATTATATCCATAATTTCGAATACAAGAAAGGGTTAAGCTTTTTTACGAAACAACAAAAATATTTTTACTTTTCTATAAATTTAATGTATAATATAGATGTACGTAATAATAATTATTATTCATAAATGTATTTAAGGGGGTTTGTTATGTGTACTACAATTCTTATAGGTAAAAAAGCAAGTTATGACGGTTCAACTTTGGTTGCCCGTATTGAAGATTCTTCAGCGGGAATGTTTAAATCAAAAAAATTTATAGTTGTTGAGCCTAAGGATCAACCGATTCATTATAAATCTGTTCGTACAGATTGTGAAATTGAATTGCCTAAAAATTCTATGCGTTATACTTGTCTTCCAAATGTAAAAAAATGGCGTGGAGTTTGGGGAGCTTGTGGTGTTAATGAAAAAAATGTTTCAATGACTGCAACAGAAACTATTACTACAAACGAAAGAGTTTTGGGAGCAGATCCTTTAGTAGAATTTGAACCGGGCATTATAAAAAAAGGTGGAATAGGTGAAGAAGATTTTGTTGTAATTACTCTTCCTTATATAAATAGTGCTAAAGAAGGTGTTGAAAGACTTGGTGCATTAATAGAAAAATACGGAACTTATGAAAGTAACGGAATTGCTTTTCAAGATGTTGATTCTATTTGGTGGTTTGAAACAATCGGAGGTCATCATTGGATAGCAAGAAGAGTTCCTGATGAGGTTTATGTTGTAATGCCAAATCAATTCGGACTTGATCATTTTGATTTTGAAGATGCTTATGGAGCAAAAGAAGAATTTATGTGTTCATCAGATTTAAAAGAATTTGTAGAAGAAAATTTCCTTGATTTATCTACTGATATCTCTCTTGAAAAACTTCTTGATGATTTTGAAGAAGGTTTTGACTATGATGAAGATGAAGACTATAAAGAACCTTTTAATCCGAGAGTTGCTTTTGGAAGTCATTCTGATGCGGATCATACTTACAATACACCTCGTGCTTGGGTAATGTTAAGGTATTTTAATCCAAACACTTTTGATTGGGACGGTGAAGATGCTGAGTTTAAGCCACATAGTGATAATCTTCCTTGGTGCATGATTCCTGAAAAGAAGATTACAATAGAAGATGTTAAATATATTATGTCTAATCACTATCAAGGAACTCCTTATGACCCATATCTAAAGAGTGGAGATTTATCACAAAAGGGTAAATTTAGACCTATAGGGATAAATCGTAATGATGTTTTGGCTCTAGTTCAAATAAGACCTTATATGCCTGAAGAAATTAGAAGTATTGAGTGGCTATCCTTCGGTTCAAATGTATTTAATGCAATAGTTCCTTATTATGCAAATATTACAAAAACACCTGAATATTTGGAAAATACAACTCTTACTCCTTCAACAGATAATTTCTATTGGATAAATCGTATTATCGGAGCACTTTGCGATGCGCATTTTCCATCAACTGCTTCTCATGTTGAAAGATATCAAAATGCAGTTCAATCAAAATGTCGTACATTCTTGAATAAATATGATAAAGAATTTTTGAAAAACAAATCAAAGATAAAGAATGTTCACGAATTTTTAGAAAAAGCAAATGATGAGATAACAGATTTTGTAAAAGACCAAACAAATGATTTACTTGATAAGACACTTTTCACAGCAAGTTGTGAAATGAAAAACGGATTTTCAAGATCAGATGCTTAAAAGACTTTAATAAAAGATTAAATTGCCGTCAGAAATGACGGCTTTTTTGTTTAAATATATGTCCTTTTAAATCAGTTGTTTAAATTTTTACTTAAATTGAAAAATATGGTAAAATATGTAGAGCTAGAACATACAAAGGAGAAGAATTTGACAATAATAACATTTTATTATCATTGTAGATAATTAGAAAAACAATAGATGAATTAAATTTTATAGGAGGTAAAGATATATGCAAGATAAAGATAAATTTTATGAATTTGGAATTAAAAGTGGTTCGATTGAGGGAAAACTTAAAATCCAGAACAGTAATAATAGAGTTGTTGCAAAAATTGGAGATGTTTTGTTGGATAAACTTAATTACTACAGATGGAATAATGCAGTAAAGTTTTTGGACAAGTACAATGATAAGAAGAACAAAAGAAGTACCCATGGAAAAGAAACACCCTTGCCACCTAAATTTCTATTTGAAATATTAGATAATGCCTTTATGGAAGAAGACGATGATATGCAAGAATTGTGGGCAAATCTTCTATCTGGTTGGCAATATGCTGAAAAACGTTCAGATATTGGTATGGTGTTTATAGAAATATTAAAAAATCTTTCTAAAAATGAAATAATTATTTTATCAACAATAAATAATAGTATAGACACAAATGAAGTGAGAAGTAATAAAAATATGTTTATAAATGGCAAGATGGTTAAGGAACATCTTCACTTATCTGAAGAAGAGTATGAATTGGCAATGCTTAATTTGTTTAGGTTGTATTGTTGTGAGGGATTTCATCATGAAACTCCAGGAATGTTTGTAGGTGAGATACCAATTCATTCTAATGGAGGAATCGAAAAATTTAGAGTCACTGCATTAGGATATAAATTATTAGATATGATATTTGAAAATGTTTAAGTTGGATAGTAATGAATATGCCAGATACAATTATAAATTGGTTACAAGGATTGATTAAAAGTATACCTGAAAATATTATTAGTGGTCTAATAATATCATTTTTATTTTTACTTTTAACTAGAATTGTTAATAAAGTTAAATTTTTAAATTCAAAAATAAAAGAAATCGTGCTTAAACTATTTAATACAAAAATAGAAATATCTCCTAAAACTGTTTTTATTAAATCTCCAGATTATCATTACACCTCAAAAAGGAGAGAGGCGAATGTAGGGAATGGAAATTCGAGTGATAGTGATATTTTAGGATTAATAATTTTATTTTTGTTTGGGATTTCCATAGCGGTTAGTTTATTCATAAAATATGTAGATTATATTTCTTTGTTCTTAAAATGGTTTGCTATTATACCTTTGTTAATATCTATTATATTTCTATTTGTTATATCTGTTAGTAGAAAAGTTCAAAACGTTACGGTTAAATTTATTATTGTTTCAGTAGTTGTTTCTATTCTGACATTGTATTACGGATATAATGTAAAAGAAATGTCTGTAACAATGAGTGCAGTAATAACAGATAAAAATATGATTATATCAGCATATAAACTTCTAGGAGTGTTTTTAGGAGTAGTTCAACAGATGATACCATATGTGTTATTTTTGCGTGTAATAAGTGTTTATATTGATAGAAAAAAGGAACAGCCGATACAATTAATTTGTAAATTTATCGCTAAAACAAAGCAATTTGAATCAGTTTATTTATTGATTATTATGGTAATGATTTTTTCAATTTGTTCATATGTATTTACACTAGATGCTGTTCATAAAATTATATTAAAACAATTGAAATACTAATGATTTATCTATTGTATATTTACATGTATATTATCCATTTTTTATAATAAAAGATTATATTTAATAGATTTTCAAAATCAGATAATTAAATACTTAATAAAAGATTAAATTGCCGTCAGAAATGACGGCTTTTTTGTGTTGAAATATATGTCCTTTTAAATCAGTCTTTAAAATTTTTACTTAAATTGAAAAATATGGTAAAATATGTAGAGCTATACTAAAAGGAGAAGAAATGAGTATTTTAACTGTAAAAAATTTGAGCCACAGCTTTGGTGGTCGTCAAATACTTAAAGATGTAAATTTTAGACTTTTAAAAGGTGAACATATAGGACTTGTTGGACCGAACGGAGAGGGAAAGAGTACCTTTTTAAATTTGGTTACGGGAAAACTTGAAGCTGAAGAGGGAAGCATCGAATGGGCAAAGAGAGTAAGAATTGGTTATCTTGATCAACATTCTGTAATTGGTGAGAATATGACTGTTCGTGATGTTTTAAAATCAGCCTTTTCATATCTTTTTGAAGTTGAAAGTGAATTAAATGATATTTATATGAAAATGGGTGAATTATCAGGGCAAGAACTTGACAATATTATGCTTGATGCGGCGGAGCTTCAAGAATTACTTGAAACGAATGATTTTTATATGATTGATTCCAAGATTGATGAAATTGCTCATAATATGGGAATTAAAGAATGGCTTGATAGACCCGCTTTTGACCTTTCAGGTGGACAACGTTCAAAGATTTTACTTGCAAAATTGCTTTTAGAAAAGCCTGATATTTTGCTTCTTGATGAGCCTACTAACTACTTGGACGAAGAGCATATAAATTGGCTTAGAAGATATTTACAAAATTATGAAAACGCCTTTATTTTAATTTCTCATGATATCTCATTTTTAAATTCTGTAATAAATTTGATTTACCATGTTGAAAATTGTGAAGTAAATAGATATGTTGGAGATTATGACGAGTTTTTAAGACTGAAAGAGTTGAAACAAAGACAGATTGAAGCTGCTTACAAAAAACAACAACAGGAAATTCAAGAGCTTGAGGACTTCGTGCAAAGAAATAAGGCTAGAGTTGCTACTAGAAATATGGCGATGTCAAGACAGAAAAAACTTGATAAAATGGAAAAGATTGAGCTTGTAAGAGAAAAACCAAAGCCTGAATTCTATTTTGAAACAGCTCCTTCTACAAGTAGATTAATTTTTGAAACAGAAGATTTGGTAATAGGTTATGATAAACCGATTAGTAAGCCTTTAAATCTTCGTATGGAAAGAGGAGATAGAATTGCTATCGTAGGAGCGAACGGACTTGGTAAGACAACTCTTGTAAATACAATTCTTGGGAATATTAAAGCTATTTCAGGTTCTGTTTCTTTCGGTCAAAACTTGGCAATAGGATATTTTAAACAAGAAGAGCATTACGACAATAACAATACACCTATTGATGAGATGTGGGATAAATTTCCAAGTTGGGAACAATTTAAAATTCGTGCTGCACTTGCAAAATGTTCTCTTACAAATGTGCATATAGAATCACAGATGAAAGTTTTAAGTGGTGGAGAACAGGCAAAGGTAAGACTTTGTAAGATTTTAAACGAAAAGACAAATATCCTAATGCTTGACGAACCTACAAACCATCTTGATCCGGAGTCAAAGGAAGAATTAAAAAGAGCTTTAAAAGAATACAAGGGAGGAATCTTTTTAATCTCTCACGAAAAAGACTTTTATACAGATATAGCGACAGAGATTTGGAATATGGAAGATTTTTCATTATTGTAGTTAATAGATTCAGCAATTGAGGTTAGAGAATAAATTTTAAAATGTATTCTTTAACCTTTTTTATTGTGAGCAAAAAATTCTTTTTAAAATAGCTGAAATTTCGTTTTTTGTAATTTTAAATCAAATTTCTTTATAATTATTAATTAATTGAGTCAGATCAAGTTGTTTTTTATAAATATAACATATATATTGATAATTGAAATTAATTCAAACTTTTGTTAAGGGTTAGAGTAGACATTAAATGCCAAATATGGTATAATAAAAATGATTTTTTACTTTATGAATAAAATTATATATATTTAATCATAAGATTAATTGGGGTATTGAGCGGGAATTATAATTAAATATATATAAGATTTTTTTATTGAAAATTTATTACTTATGGAAGGAGAACGAGAAAGTGAAGAAAAAAGAAATCATTAATAAGATTATATCAATGTTGACTATTTTTGCATTGATTATACCGATTGCATCTCAAGTTAAAGCAGCGGATCCTGTTAAAGGGATAGAAGTCAATGCAGATAGTACTGAATTGGATAAAGCTGTAAAAGACGGCAAGGCTTCCGGGCTTGACATTACAGAAGACCCAAAACAAGATAAGGGTTCTGTAAATTCAAATGCAGAAGCTGATGCAAAGTTGGCTGAAATTAACGCTGACTATAAGTCTCAAGTTCAAAAAATTAAAGCAGCAAAAGTCAAAATGGACGATTATAATGCCAAAAAAGCTAAATATGATAAAGAAAAAGAAAAGTATGACAAGGACTTGGCTAAATATAATGAAGATTATGCAAAGTACCTAAAAGATTATGAAGACTTTAAAAAGCAATATGATGAAGAAAAAAAGAAAATGGATAAGGCATTAGAAGAATATAAGAAACACAAAGATGAGGAAGGATACTTATCTTCTCCTTATGCTAAAACTCTTGTATATGATTCAGAACCGGATGCAGAACTAACTCTATCTGATAATCAAGGAAATTATATTACTAAAAAGGCAGTAGATACTGCATTTAGTAAGACAGATAAATATTCCAAGAGTTTGTTGCAATTAGATGATATGAGTGTTAAAGAATTGGAAGCTGCCGGAGGAATTACAAATAAGATGGAATTATATGGAAATTTCGACGATAAAGCTTCATGGAAAACTAATGTTAGTGAAAATGGTACTGTAAAATGGGCAACAGTTCTATTACAAAAAGGGCAAAGCGTAACAGCTACATATACAAATCTTAAAAAGACTTATTACAACGGTAAAAAGATTTCTAAAATTGTATTTAAATATACTGTAACAGGAGATTCAGCTTTTAAAAACGGTAAGGCGTGGTTAGGTATATTTACAGATCCGACACTTGGAGTGTTTGCATCTGCATATACGGGAGAAAACGAAAAAAATACTTCAATTTTTGTTAAAAATGAATTTACATTTTATGATCAAGATGGGAATCCAGTTGAATTTCAAGATGCATTAATGTCAGTTGCATCTCTTAACCGTGAACACAATTCTATAGAGCTTGCCAAAGATTATAAGGCAGGACAATTTGTAAAAATTTCCGGCTCAACAGTAGGTGAGGATAAAGCTCGTAATTTGATTTATGCGACTGAAAGCTTGAACTTCAAGCAAGGTGAAGGCGGTTGTAAACATACTATGTATAAACGTGATAGTGAACCCGGTTCAGGTTGGGATACTGCTGATGCAAAAAATTCATGGTATGGGGCAGGTGTAGTTAGATTGCAAGGTAAGAATAATAAAATTACACTTGGAGCAGCTTCTGCTACAACTATTTTAGATCCTCCGGATTATGGTCCTAAAGTTAATGGAAAAGATAATACTGAAGGTAAAAAACCTAATATATGGTATTCATTAAACGGAAAAGTTCGTGCGGTTGGTATTCCTGAAATAAAAGCAAAGGAACCTAATAAACCGGTTAAACCTACACCACCGGAAGAACCGCAAAAACCGGAAACAAAAATAACTTATCATCACAGTGTATTTTATGTAAAATCACAAGTAGAAAAGAAAGCGCTTAATGAAAATAATAAAGATATAGACAATAGTACGGTAAAAACAGGATCAGTAGTAAACTTTGAATTAAATACATCTGATTTTCCAAAGGGACACGAAAAGATAGAATCCTTAGTATTTACTGATACATTACCTGAAGGTTATGAATTAGACTTAGATGGAACAAAAGCAAAGAATTCCGATTATGATGTAGAATATACTAAGGAAACCGGACTTCTTAAATTCACAGCAAAGACGAGTTTATTAGAAAAAATAAATAATGATCTTACAAAAGATGCAAAAGTTCCATCACCTAAAATCACAGGAAAAGTAACAAAAGAAGGAACAAAATACGAAAATAAATTTACAGTTAGTATAAATAATGTTTATAATGTGGAATCAAAACCTGTTAAGGTTTATACACCGACTGAACCGAAAAAAGATGTTTTTAAAGGTAGTGATATTACAAGTATTGACGGTAAGATTGTAGAAGCAGGACAAGAATTGCGCTATGAAATCACTTACAAAAATACTACCGGAACTAAACAAACCGTAACTATAACTGACAAAATTCCGCAGTATACAAAATTCGTTTCTGCAGATAATGACGGAACAGAAAATGGCGGTACTGTTAAATGGGTTAAAGAAGTAGAAGATGGTAACTCTATAACTGTTAGTTTTAAAGTAAAAGTTGATGATGACGTAAATGGCAAACCAATTGACAATATATCTCATGTTAAAGATGGATTTAATGAGTCAGATACAAATGAAACTCATAATCCAACACCTACAAAACCTAAAAAAGAAGTATTTGACAGTAAGAATGATAAAGTAAGTATCGACGGAAATGAAGTAAAAGCAGGACAAGAATTGCTTTACAAAGTAACTTACAAGAATACAACAGGAACAAAGCAAACTGTAACAATAACTGATAAGATTCCGGAACATACAACATTTGTTTCTGCAGATAATGACGGAACAGAAAATAGCGGAACTATTAAATGGGTTAAAGAAGTAGAAAATGGAGACTCTATAACAGTTAGCTTTAAAGTAAAAGTAAATGACGATGTAAATGGTCAAAAGATACTAAACAAAGCGAATGTAGTTGATGGAAATAACAAGTTTGATACAAACGAAACAACAAATCCAACATCAACAAAACCTAAAAAAGATGTTTTTGATAGTAAAGATGATAAAGCAAGTATAGACGGTAAGGAAGTTAAAGCCGGACAAGAACTGCTTTACAAAGTAACTTACAAAAATACAACAGGAAAAGACCAAAAGGTTGTAATAAAGGATAAGATACCTGAACATACAACTTATGTAAAAGGATCAGCTAGCAACAAAGGCGTTTACAAAGACGGTGAAATCACTTGGACTAAAGAAAAAGTAGCCGACGGAGAAATATTCGAAGTTACATTTAAAGTAAAAGTAAATGACGATGTAAACGGCGAAAAGATATTAAATAAAGCAAATGTAGTTGATGGAAACAACAAATTTGATACAAATGAAACAACAAATCCAACATCAACAAAACCTAAAAAAGATGTTTTTGATAGTCAAAATGATAAAATAAGTATCGATGGAAACGAAGTAAAAGCAGGACAAGAACTACTTTACAAAATTACTTATAAAAACACAACAGGAACAAAGCAAACTGTAACAATAACTGATAAGATTCCGGAACATACAACATTTATTTCTGCAGATAATGATGGAATAGAAAATGGCGGAACTATTAAGTGGGTTAAGGAAGTAGAAAATGGAGATTCTGTAACAGTTAGCTTTAAAGTAAAAGTTAATGATAATATAAATGGTCAAAAGATACTAAACAAAGCAAATGTAGTTGATGGAAATAACAAGTTTGACACAAATGAAACAACAAATCCAACATCAACAAAACCTAAGAAAGATGTATTCAGTCCTAGCG
>ERZ773062.356-NODE-356-length-26503-cov-13.764935_pt1 | contig 26503 bp, 28 predicted proteins | sample MGYA00580626_ERZ773062 | MGnify/ENA primary metagenome ERZ773062 (study PRJEB29015, sample SAMEA2738003) | human oral metagenome | biome: human oral; feature: human-associated habitat; material: dental | place: China | collected 2058 ... | reverse complement strand
GTATAAATATATTAAGAAAAGGTTTAGAAATATTAAAAGAAGAAAAAGTAAGTTAGAAAAATATATCAGGGTAGGGACTACCCGAAGAGCTTGGTAAATATATGTGGCTAACAAAAGCACATACTTCCCAGGAAGCTCCCCACTTCTATAAGTGGGAGTAGTTCACTTTTAACATACTTCTATATTTGCAAATTTGCTGATTTTTTAAAAGCTATAATTCTCTTCTTTTCTTCTTCTATTAAAGGTTCTACTAGAGATACAAAATTTTTAATATCTTGATTTCTTAAAATATCCATATATTTAGCTCTATTTTCTACTGTAATAACAAAAGGAGTTAAGTTATTTTCTAACATTAAAGCAAGCATTATCAATCTTCCTGTTCGTCCATTTCCATCAGAAAAAGGATGTATCCTTTCAAATTTTATATGATGTTTAAGAATTATTTTTATTTTCTCAATATCAGAATTAGCATTTTTTAATTGGAAGTTCATATTTTCAAACCACTCATTCATTTTATATGGTGTTTCACTTGGACTTGCTGTTTCAAAATTTGCTCCTCTTATGTAGTTATAGTCAGTTTTAAAATTTCCAGCATTATGATTCAATCTATTTAATAAAATCTTATTGATTTCTTTTATCATATAGATATCCACTTCATTATTTTGTAATTCAGCTAGTAGAAACTTTAAAGCATCTGAATGATTTAAAACTTCTAAAAATTCTCTTTTAGACATTGCATTGGGAATAGTATCATCTAAAATAATAGTTGCAGTTTCATTTAGTGTTAATGTATTTCCTTTAATTGCATTTGAATGATAAGTTATCCTTACATTTAAATCATCTATATAGTCTTTAGAGAAATTATCTAACAATTTAAACATACTCAACTCCTTAATTTTTCAAAATTTCAGAAGACTTTAAAATAATTGCTGAAATGATAAATTAAAATTTATTAGACAATTTATTTTTTCTTCTTAGTTTTATAAATTTCCTTCAACTACTATAATAGTTGTATGTTTTAAAGCTTCTTCTAGCCAAACAATAAAATCCCTTAAGAATTTTCTTTCTGAATCAGATACATGTTCTAAATTATTTTCTATTTCATCAACAATTTTTAACCAATTATTTTTTCCTATCCAATTGTCAAAGCAAAGATCAAGCTCTTGTCTTAGTGTTCCATCAGAAGCATCTACAAATTGATATATTTTTTTAAAATAAGGAAGTAAAATCTCATAATCTTGAAGATAAATTCTCAAAGGATTATTATAACAATGCCAATCTTTCCACTTTGCTTCCCAATTAGGAACATCAGAAGTTTTAAGTGGATTGAAGTCTAGTAATATTCTTTCACCTTTTGGTGCATTGAGTCTTAATTCTAAATAATTTTGTTTTCCAGCAGAGTTTGAATTTAACCATACCATTTTTTCTTTTACCTCTATAAGTTTTAAGCTCCTTCTATTTTAACATATTTTTTAAATTTCTTTCCAAATAATACTATGAAGAATATTATTCCTATCACTACTGCTATACTACCTGAAATAGAAACGTCTAAAAATACTGCTAAATGATAACCTATAATAGATGAAATAACTCCAATTAAAGAACTATATACTAACATAGTCTTTAGATTTTTAGAAATCATATAGGCAGTAGTAGCAGGTCCAACCATAAAAGAAATCATAAGAGTTGCACCTACAATGTCAAACGAAACTACAGAGGTAACTGAAACCAAAGTCATCAATAGATAGTGAAAAACTTCAGGTAGCAAACCTAGTGTTAAAGCTAGAGCCTTATCAAAAATTGAGATTTTAATTTCTTTAAAAAATATAGTTATAAATAGTAAATTAACAACTAAAATTGCAAAACCATTTACAAGACCAGTAGCAATTTTAAAACCAAAAATTTCTGTTGTATGAAAAGGAGCAAAAGCTATCTCACCAAGCAAAACAGCATCAATATCCAAATGTATATTTGCTGTGTACTTAGAGATAAGAATAACAGCAATACTAAATAGAATAGACAAAACTATTCCTATTGCAGCATCTTCTTTTACTAATTTACTATCGCTTAATACTTCAACGAAATAAACAGTCAGAAGTCCTGTTAAAGTTGCTCCTACAATAAGTAAAGGAGAATCTAATTTATGAGTGATAAAAAATGAAAGCACAATCCCAAGCAAAACTGTATGGCTTATTGCATCTGTCAGCATACTCATAGATCTTAAAACTAAAAATACTCCTAATAATGCACAAGCTACTGAAATTAAAATAGCAATTAATTGTATTGTTAATCCTGCACTCATATATTATCACCTTTGCTTTCTTGCAATCTTAATTTTCTATTCCTTATATAAACTCTATAATTTCTTGCAATAATACCTTTTTTAGAAAATAGAAAACTTATTAAGACAAAGATTCCAGATACTAATATTATTAAAGGTCCTGTAGGTAAAGAAGCATCAAGTGTAGAAATAATACTTCCCATAGCTCCTGAAATACCACCAATTATTGCAGCTAATACAGTAACAACAGATAATTTCTTAGACCATTGTCTAGCGGCAACAGAAGGTAGAACAAGCATTGCAGTCATTAAAATTACTCCTGCTATTTGTATTCCAATGATAACATTTACTACTATCATAGTAGAAACTAAAAAATTTATTTTATTACTTTGTATTCCAAGTGTTTTAGCATAATCAGCTTGGAATATACTTATTTTTATTTCTTTCCAAAAAAGAATAACTAAAGATATCAACACTAAACCTACAATAATTATTAGATAAATATCTTTTGCTATTAAAGTTGAAGCCTGTCCAAATATGAATCTATTTAAACCTGCTTTTTTAGCTCCAGGAACTTTCTTTAAATATGTAAGTAAAACTAGACCAAGCCCAAAGAAAGTTGATAGTAACAATGCAATCGCACTATCCAATTTTACTTTTGAATTTCTTTCTATATAATGAATTAAAAAAATACATAGAAATCCAATTAATAAAGCACCTGTTAAAAGTATATATAATTCTTTTTTTCCACTTAATAAAAAGGCTAGACATATCCCAGCAAGTGCTGAATGAGATATACCATCACCTAATAAACTTTCCTTTTTTAAAACTGCGAAAGTTCCTATGATTGCACTGACTATTCCAAGAAGAGTGCAACCAAGAGTTACAACTTTAAAAGTGTAACTACTAAAAAAAAGTCTCAGTATTTCATTCATATCGTCCTCAAATCTTTCTATATGCTATATTAATATTATCTTGTGTAAAGACTTCACTTACTTTTCCACTAGCTATAACAGTTTTATTAATAAGAGTAACAGACTCAAAATAAGTTGGTACAGTTTGTAAATCATGGTGTACAACAATTATAGTTTTACCTTCAGATTTTAACTTCTTTAATATTTCAACTATTGATTTTTCAGTTGTTGAATCAACACCTTGAAAAGGCTCATCCATAAGATAAATATCAGCTTCTTGTACTAAAGCTCTAGCTATAAAAGCTCTTTGTTGTTGCCCACCTGAAAGTTCAGATATCTGTCTATCTTTAAAGTCTAACATTCCTACTTGTTCTATTGCTTTTAAGACTTTTTGCTTTTCTTCTTTACTTACTCTTTTAAAAAAACCTACTCTTCCATAACAGCCCATTTCAACAACATCAAATAGTGTTGTTGGAAAATCCCAATCAACACTATTTCTTTGGGGAACATAGGCTAAAGTCTTAGCATTTATTTTTATTGTGCCAGTTATTTGTTTTAAAAATTTCAATATTGTTTTTATAAGAGTTGATTTACCTGCACCATTTGGTCCAACAAGTGCCATCAAACTTCCTACCTCTATATTTAAATTAAGATCTTCTAGTGCTATATTTTCTCCATAAGCAACTGTCAGATTTTTAATTTCAATTACATTCATTCGTTTCACCTATTTCTAATTTCTAATTTATATTTTATATTTTCTATTTTAAAGCATTTGCAATAGTATCAGCATTTGCCTTTATTGTTTTAATATATGTTTCAGTATTATTTTCCTTATCACCCATAGAGTCTGAATAAAGTTCTCCACCTATTTCTACATTTCCACCTTTAGCTTTAACAGCTTCTTGTAAAGCTTCTATACTTTTATGATTAACAGATGATTCTACAAAAATAGCCTTTATTTTATGTTCAACTATAAAAGTAGCTAAGTCTTCAATTTGTTTTGTACCAATTTCAGAGTCAGTTGAGACACCTTGTATAGCTTTTACTTCTAAGCCAAATTGTTCAGCAAAGTATGCAAAGGCATCATGTGCTGTAATTAAATATCTTGATTCTTCTGGAATTTCATTTATTTTAGCTTGGATATATTCTGTTGCTTCATCTAAAGATTTTAGATAAGCTTGTAAATTACTTTCAAAATATTCCTTATTTTCAGGAGAAATTTCAGCTAACTTATCTTTAACAGCCTTAGCTTGTATAGCCCAAAATTTAGTATTGAACCATACATGTGGATCATAAGTATTTTCGTTTTCTTTGTGTAAAAGATTTTTATCTAATTGTTCTCCTAAATTTAAAATGTATTTATTAGAAAGATTATCAAAAATCTCTGTCATCTTTCCTTCAAGATGTAGTCCACCATAGACAACTAAATCTGCATTTTGTAATTTATCAACATCACCAGCAGTTGCTACATATAGATGTGGATCTTCTCCTTCTTTCATAAGGCCTGTTACTTCTACTTTATCTCCACCAATTTCTTCAATTAGGTTAGTATAGTAATTTAAAGTTGTGGTTACTTTTATTTTTCCACTTTCTTTTTTCTCTCCACAAGCAATAACTAATAAAGAAATCATCATAATTGTTAATAATTTAAAAATTCTTTTCATATTTACCCTCCATCAAAATTAATTATTTTTCTATAAATATGATATAACTTTATCTAACAATTGTCAATATAAATATTTTTAAATACAAAATTTTACTATTTAAAAGTAACTAAAAAGATCTTTTTCTTTCAGATGAGGATTTATAACCTAAATCTATTCTATACTTGCTTACAGTTCTTCTGGCAATTTTTATTCCATCATTTTCTAATAGTTTTACTATATCTTGATCAGAATATGGTTTTTTTCTATCTTCATTTTCGATATATTCAGTAATTTTTTCCTGACATAAAAAGATAGTTGAACTTAAGTTAAATAATTTTCTTAAAGAAATTATACCAAAGTCACTTTTTATATATTTTTCTTTTATTGCTCTTGATATAGTAGATGGACTTAAGTCTAATTCAGAAGCAAGTTCAGAAATCTTTAAAACATTCATTTTTTTACCTTTAGTGATAAAAAAATCTTTTTGTTCTCTAAGAACAATTTTTATAATTTTTTCAAGGGTATGAAAACGTTTTTCTATACAATGTATAATTTCATTTAATCTTTTATATTCTTTATCATTAATGTTATTTTTTATATTTATTTGAGGTATAAGATCTTGATTTATTTTATATGTAATTTCATTGTTTATTTGTTTTACAAAAATATCAGGAATAATTTTTCTAATTTTTCCAGTATTATAACCACGGCTAGGTATAGGGTTTAATGACTTAATAATATCTATATATTCAGTCAAAGTACTTTCATCAATATTTAATTTCTCTCTAATTAAGTCATATTTTTTATCAGCTAGAAGATAAAGAAAGTTATCTATAAGCAAATTTAAGTTTTTATCTATAATCTTTTTCTTTTCTAATTGAATTTTTAAACATTCTTCTAAAGAATATGCCCCAACTCCATAGGGTTCTAAATTATGAATTATATTAAAAGCTTCTTCTAATTCTCTATCACTTGTAGATAAAATGTCTTTAATTTCAACTTTTGATATTTCTAAATAGCCTTTAGCGTTTAAATTGTTAATTATAAAAATACAAATATCTTTTATTTTTTGATTTATATTAAAATATGATAACTGTCCTTCTAAAATTTGAAAAAAATTTTCTTCTTCACTTGGAAAAGAAAATTCTGGACTATCATCATCATTGTATCTTTCTTGTTTGGAATAGTTTACTTCAAGTCCAAATTTATTTGAAAACTCATTTTTTATAAAGTTATTTAAATTTAACATTGATATTTCTAAAATGTTTAGTGACATTTTCATTGATTGAGATAATTTCAAAGATTGATTTAATTTTTGCTCTAATATCATGTACCCCACCTCCATATAATTTCATCATATATTAGAGAGTAAAAAATGTCAATACTCTACATTTGACAAATAAAAAAAGAAATATAAAATATAAAAAAGAATATTTTTAAAGGAGTCTTATATGTGGTTTATTTTTGCAATTTTATCAGCAATATTTGCTGCACTAACTTCAATTTTAGCTAAAATAGGTATTGAAGGAGTTAACTCAAATTTAGCAACAGCAGTGAGAACGATTGTTGTTGTGCTTATGGCATGGCTTATGGTTTTTATAACTGGAAGTCAAAATGGACTTATGGATATAAGTAAAAAAAGTTGGATATTTTTAATTTTATCTGGACTGGCTACAGGAGCTTCTTGGCTTTGTTACTATAAAGCTTTACAAATAGGTGAAGCTTCAAAAGTTGTACCTATAGATAAGCTAAGTATAGTAATAACTGTTGCTTTAGCTTTTCTATTTCTAGGAGAACAAATAACATTAAAAACTTTAATTGGTTGTAGCTTGATTGCTGTAGGAACTTTTGTTATGATTTTATAAGAAAAATACTAAGCTAAACAAAGTAAAAATTATTGAATTAATCGGTTTCTTATGTTAGAATGATAACAATGTTTACTAAATCAAATTAATATAAATAGGAGTGATAAATCAATTATGAAAAAGAGTTATAATATGACAAAGGGAAAGATTTGGGTTACAATTTTATCATTTTCTTTACCACTTTTAGGAGCTAGCTTAATTCAGCAACTATATAATACAGCAGACATGATTTTTGTTGGAAATTTTGTTGGAAAGGAAGCTACTGGTGCAGTTGGAGCAAGTAGTTTGTTATTTACCTGTATTATAGGGCTATTTACAGGTGTTTCAATAGGAGTTGGAGTTGCAGTAGCTCAAAAAATTGGTTCAAAAGATTATGACATAGCATCTAAAGTTTCACATACTGCTATAACATTTGGAATTTTTGGAGGAATAATTTTAACTATTCTAGGATATTTTTCTGCTGAATTTCTTTTGACTATAATGAAAACTCCAAAGGAAATAATGACTGATTCTGTTATTTACTTAAAAGTATACTTTTTAAGTATGTTACCAATGATTTTGTATAATATAGGAGCAGGAATTATTCGTTCTACAGGAAACTCAAAAACACCTTTCTATATTTTAATTATAGGAGGAATAACTAATGTACTAGCTAATTACTTCTTTATAGTAATATTGAAAAAAGGTGTTTTAGGAGTAGCTATTGCAACAACTTTATCACAAACTTTAACAGCTTTAATAGTTTTAACTTACTTATTTAAAAATAAAACAATAATAAAATTTAAAACTTCAGAATTAAAAATAGATTTTTCTTTATTAAAACAAATTCTATATTTTGGATTACCTGCTGGGATACAATCTATGCTAATAACTTTTTCAAATATAATAGTTCAATATTATATCAATGGTTATGGTGGAGATGCGGTTGCAGCTTATGCCACATATTTTAAATTAGAAAACTTTATTTGGATGCCAATAGTAGCCATAGGTCAAGCAAGTATGACTTTTTCAGGTCAAAATGTTGGAGCAAATAATTATAAAAGAGTTAAGAAGGGAGCATTTATTTCTATACTTTTATCAGGAGGTTTAAGTATTCTTCTAGCCACAATAATTTTAACTTTCTCTCATACTTTTATGAGAATTTTTATAAAAAATGAAGATATTATTTATCTAGGAAGTCAAATAGCATTTACTACTTTTCCATTCTATTGGCTTTACTCAATATTAGAAGTTTTAGGAAGTTCTTTGAGAGGAATGGGATATTCTATAGTTTCTATGTATGTGACAACTATTTGTCTATGTGCAGTTAGAATCTCATTGCTTTATTTAATTTCAAAATTTAACTTTGATTTTAAATCAGTTGCCTATGTTTATCCAATGACTTGGTTCATAACAGCTAGTATATTTATTATTGCATTTTTAAAAATTATAAATAAGAAAATAAAAAGCAATTAATGTCAAATATAATGTGTACATTTTTCATAAAATATTATATAATAAAATAATGTAAAGATAGAAATTTTATAATGGAGGAGTGTAAATGAGAATTTCAGAAAAGGCATTGAACATGAAATATTCGGCAGTTAGAAAATTAGTTCCTTTAGCTACTGAAGCTGAGAATAAAGGAGTTAAGGTTTATAGATTGAATATAGGTCAACCTAACATAGAGACACCTGAATTATTCTTTGAAGGTTTAAGAAATATTCCAGATCATGTTATAAGATATGCTGATTCTAGAGGAATAAAAGAACTATTAGACCAAGTAATAGAAGTTTATTCAAGAGATGGTCATATTCTTAAAAAAGAAGATATAATTGTAACACAAGGTGGAAGTGAAGCTTTAACAATGGCAATATTAGCTATATGCAATCCAGATGATGAAGTTTTAGTTCCAGAACCTTTTTATTCAAATTATAAAAGCTTTATAGATATAGCAGGAGCTAAGATTGTTCCTATAGCAACAGATATAACAAATGATTTTGCATTACCTAAAAAAGAAGAAATTCAAAAATTAATAAGTCCTAAAACAAAAGCTATTTTGTATTCAAATCCTTGTAACCCAACAGGTAAAGTTTATACAAAAAAAGAAGTTGAGTTAATAGCAGATTTAGCATTAGAAAATGACTTATTTATTATTGCAGATGAACCATATAGAGAATTTATCTATGATGATAATGATAAACATTATTCTTTATTAGATATAGAAAGAGCTAAAGAAAATACTATAATAATAGATAGTGTATCTAAACATTATAGTGCTTGTGGAGCTAGAGTAGGATTCTTAATTTCTAAAAATGAAGAATATATGTCATATATCATGAAATTTTGTCAAGCAAGACTTGCAGCACCAACTGTTGAACAATATGCAGTAGCTAATTTAATGAAGGCTCCAAAAGAATATTTTAAAGAAATAAAAGAAATCTATAATAAAAGAAGAGACATTATAGTAAATTCATTGAATAGAATAGAAGGAGTGACTTGTTCAGCACCTAAGGGAGCAATATATGCCTTTGCAAAATTACCTGTTGATAGCTCAGAAGAATTTTGTAAATGGCTACTAACAGATTTTAGATATGATAATTCAACAGTTATGTTAGCACCTGGTGAAGGTTTCTATGAAACAAAAGGTTTAGGTAAACAAGAAGTTAGATTTTCTTTTTGTGTTGGAGAAGAAGATATAGAAAAAGCAATGAAAGTGCTTGAAGAAGCATTAAAAGTATATAAAAAATAAAATAAAAATTAAGGAGAAAAAAATGAAAAAAATATTAGCAATGTTAGCACTATTATCAATAACTTCTAATGCAACAGAAGTTTTTTCAGAATATTATGTTATGGAAAAAGTTTTGCCACTTTTAACAAAAGCAGAAAGTTATACAGTAAATGGAGAAGAAGTAAAAGCAGTGAAGGTAGATAGAAAAGTTTTAAAAGCTTTAGGTACTACAAATGATCCTTTTTACTATACTAATTCTAATCAAGAAAAGAAATTAGTTAGAGTTGGTGATTATATAGTAACTCCTGTGACTTTTGCTACAATTGATTCAGCAAGTTCAAAAGAATTCAATAGTGACTTTATAAAAAAATAATATTGGTGTATAAAAATGATAAATTTATTTGAAAATTTTAAATCTAAGGAATTTAATACAAGAAATTTAAAATTAATGGTAAAAAGAGCATTTGAAAAATATAAAGGGGCTAACTCAAGTTTTTGGGTAACATCTCTATCTTTTTATACAATTCTAGCGATAGTTCCAATATTAGCTATCTTAGTTAGTTTAAGTAGCTGGTTTGGTGCTAAGGATTACATAATAAATCAAATCAAGGATATAGCTCCTTTAAAAAATGATACTTTGGAGCTATTGACTGATTTTTCAAATAATTTGTTAATGGATGCAAGAAGTAATGTATTAGCAGGAGTTGGATTTATATTTTTGGGTTGGACATTTATAAAAATGTTCTCATTAATTGAAGAATCTTTTAATGAAATTTGGCATATTAAAAAATCAAGAAGTTTAATAAGAAAAATAAGTGATTATATTTCATTTTTTATTTTTTTACCATTATTGTTTATAACTCTAAATGGTCTTTCATTATTTTTCTTATCTAAGATAAAGGATATAGGATTTCTTTATTATTTAATAAAAAATCTTTTACCATTATTTAGTATGACTATATTTTTTACAGCACTTTTTTTAGTTATGCCAAATACAACAGTAAAAGTATTTCCTGCACTTGTAGCTTCTATAATAGTTTCAGTTGCTTTTTTAATGTTCCAGTATATCTTTATTTTATTACAATTTTTATTAATAGGTTACAGTACAGTATATGGAAGTTTTTCTGTAATATTTATCTTTATTATTTGGATAAGAATATTTTGGTTTATAGTTATTTTAGGAGTTCATATATGTTATCTAATTCAAAATGCAAATTTTGATATAAACATAGAAAATGATGCTATAAATATAAGTTTTAACTCAAAATTATATATAACTTTTAAGGTTTTGGAGGAAATAGTTAATAGATATCTTAACAATCTACCTCCTGTAAGCATAGAAGAATTAAGAAAAGTTACAACTTCATCTCCATTTTTAATAGGAAATATATTAGATGAGCTTATAAGGGGAGGCTATGTTGTTAGTAGTTTAGATTATTCTGAAAAGGTTTTCTGTCTAACTAAAAATATTGATGAGATATATTTAAAAGAAATCTATGATTTTATTGCAAATACAGGTGAAGAAATCTTTATTTTACAAGATGGAAGAATTACTGATGATGTAGAAAAAATTATAATAGATAAAGATTATAATAGGACATTAAAAAGTTTAGGAGGAGAAGTTGCAGAGGAAAATTAAAATAAGAGGGATTTTATTACTCTTATTTACTTTAAGCACAACAATATATTTTACTTATAATAAAAGCTTTTTTTTGTTAATGATTACATGGCTTTTACTAATCTATATTATATTTTTTTTAGCTGTTATGAAAAACTGGGGGAAAAAAGAATTATTTGCTCAAAGATCTAGTATGATGTTAATAATAATTCTTGCTTTTTTTATAGTATACGGTCTTCAATTGTTTAGAGTTCAATTTGTATTAAAATCTAAATACGTTGGACTAATGAATAAACAGTTAATAAGTGTTAATAAAGAGGTTGGACAAAGAGGAGCTATCTATGATAGCAATGGAAAAAAATTAGCTTTTAATAAAAGAATGTATACTATTTCTATAAATCCATCTCTTTTAAATGATGAAAAGGTTCATGACGATATTTTAAAAGATATAACAGCTATTAAAGAAAGTGGAATAATCCCACTGAGTGAGAATATAGAAGAAGAATTACTAGAAATGGCAAAAGAAAATGTTAAATATAAGAGAATTGCCAGAAATATTGATGATGAACAGAAAAAAGAAATAGTTGAATTAATTTCAAGTATAGAAAGAGAAAAAATAAAAGGTAGAGCAAAATACAGATCTGTTTTAGTTTTTGAAAGATCTATTGATAGAAAATACTTTAAATCAGAAGAATACGATAAATTAGTAGGAATGGTTAAAGAAACTGAAGATACTAATGACGAAAAGATAGGAATTTCAGGTTTGGAAAAGCAATATCAAAATTATCTTGTGGAGAGAAAGAGAGATATAACTAAACTCTATGGTTTAAATAAGAAAAATACTCTAGCTCTTTCAAAAGAAACTTTATTCTCAGATTTAAATGGTAAAAATATTTATTTAACAATAGATGCAGACTTAAATTTCATTTTAAATGATGAAATGAAAAGACAATTTAAGAATGTTAATGCCTATGAAGCATATGGACTTATTATGGATCCTAATAGTGGAAAAATTTTAGCAGTAGCTGCTTTTTCAAAAGATAAAGATCTACTTAGAAATAATATATTCCAAAGTCAGTATGAACCAGGATCAATATTTAAGCCTTTAATAGTTGCAGCAGCAATGAATGAAGGTTTTATAACAGCAAATACTCAATTTAATGTTGGTGATGGTCGTATAGTAAGATCTAATAAAACAATTAGAGAAAGTAGTAGGTCAATAAGAGGAGTAATAACTACTAGAGAAGTTATTATGAAATCAAGTAACGTAGGTATGGTATTAATAAGTGATTATTTCACAAATGCTTTATTTGAACAATACTTAAAAGATTTCGGTCTTTATGATAAAACAGGAGTAGACTTTCCAAATGAATTAAAACCATATACACTTCCTTATCAAGAATGGGATGGTCTAAAGAAAAATAATATGGCCTTTGGACAAGGTATAGCCATAACTCCTATTCAAATGATAACAGCCTTTTCTGCTGTTGTAAATGGAGGAACTCTATACAAACCATATTTAGTTGAAAAGATTACTGATGGTGAAGGAATTGTTGTGATGAGAAATACTCCTACTGCTGTTAGAAAAGTTATATCAGAAGATGTTTCTGAAAAAATGAGAAGTATTATGGAAGATACTGTTGAAAAAGGTACAGGAAAGAGAGCACGTATAGAAGGTTATGCAGTTGGAGGAAAAACAGGAACAGCACAGGTAAGTGGAGGAAAAACAGGATATATAAGAAATGAATATCTATCTTCATTTATAGGTTTCTTCCCAGCAGATAAACCAAAGTATGTTATTATGGCAATGTTTATGAGACCTCAGTCTGAAATTCAATCTAATAGATTCGGAGGAGTTGTTGCAGTCCCAGTAGTTGGGAATGTTATTAGAAGAATTATAAAAGAAGAAGAGGGCTTTGCAAAAGATATAGAAAAAATCAATGTAAACAATGAAACAACTGGAGGTCATAAATCTAGTCTAGAAGCAGTAAATTATGAAGATGTAATGCCTGATTTAGAAGGTATGAGTCCTCAAGAAGTTTTATCTGTCTTTAAAGAAACAGATATAGATATAGAAGTTGTTGGAACAGGACTTGTAGTTGAACAAAAACCAGCAGCTGGAGATAGCTTAAAGGATGTAAAAAAAGTAAAGATAATATTGAAATAAATGTTTGAGGTGAATATGCAATACTTTGATATTTATATAGATTCGACTAAGGGAATATACACTTATTCAGATAAAAATGATGAGTTTGAAATAGGGGATAATGTAATAGTACCTTTTAGAAATATAAAGAAAACAGGTTTTATTATAAGAAAAAACTTAAAAGAAAACTTTGACTTCAAAGTATTGAATATTTCATCTAAAGTAAAAAATTCTTTAAAGTTATCAGAGGAGCAAATAAAACTTATTGAATGGATAAATGATTATTATTTAGCTTCTTATGACAGTATAATAAAGGCTATGATACCTAAAAATGTTAAAATTAAATATAATAATATCTATTGTATTAATTTTGAGAAAAATAATCTTCTAATAGAAAATTCAAACAATGATATAATTAAATATATAATATCTTTAGCTACTATTTCATATAGTACAGCAAAGACTAAGTTTAAGAAAAAAAATATAGATAGTTTAGTTGAGAAAGAATTTTTATCGTTAGAAGATAATAATATTCAAGTAAAAATAGAAAAATTTCTTGAATTAAAAGCAGAAAATAAAGATGTTTTTGAATATCTATACAAGAAAACTTTTATAAAAAAAGAAAAATTAGAAGAAAAATTTAAAAGAAATGATATTAAAGAACTGGAAGAAAAAGAAATATTAAAAGTAGAAGCTAGTTTAAATGAAAAAAAAGAATATAGTTCAGAAGAAGTTGAAAAAATTCAAAAGAATAGCTCTCTTTTAAATGAAGAGCAACTAGCAGTTAAAGATAAAATTATAAATTCAGATAAGAAGTATTTTCTTTTAAAAGGAGTAACAGGTTCAGGAAAGACTGAAATATATATAGAACTTATTAAAAGTGCCTTTTTTGAGGGATATGGAAGTATATTTTTAGTTCCTGAAATCTCATTGACTCCTCAAATAATTGAAAGATTTCAATCTGAATTCAAAAATAATATAGCTATTTTACATAGTGCTTTAAGTGATGTAGAAAGAGCTAAAGAGTGGGAAAGTATTTATACTGGTGAAAAGAAAATAGTTTTAGGAGTAAGATCGGCTATTTTTTCAGCAGTAAAGAATTTAAAGTATATTATCTTAGATGAAGAGCATGAAGCAACTTACAAACAAGATAGTAGTCCAAGATATAATGCAAAATATGTAGCTATAAAAAGATGTCTAGATGAAGGAGCAAAATTGATATTAGGTTCTGCAACTCCTTCAATAGAAAGCTACTATTATGCAAAGTCAGGAATCTATGAACTTTTAAATTTAGATAAAAGATTTGCTAATGCAGAATTACCTGATATAGAAATAGTAGATATGAAACAAGAAGATGATTTATTCTTTAGTAAAACTCTTCTTGAAGAAATAAAAAATACTCTATTAAGAGATGAACAAGTTATATTGTTACTTAATAGAAAAGGATATTCAACATATATTCAATGTAAAGATTGTGGTTATGTTGAAGAATGTGATAGCTGCTCTATAAAAATGAGTTACTATAAAAGCCTAAATAAATATAAGTGTAATTACTGTGGTAGACAGATACACTATACAGGAAAATGCTCAAAGTGTGGAAGCACAAATTTAATTCATAGTGGTAAAGGAATTGAAAGAGTAGAAGAAGAGTTAAGGAAGTATTTTGATGTTCCTATGGTGAAAGTAGATAGTGATTTATCTAAAAATAAAGATAATTTTTCTAAAATATACAAAGATTTTTTGAATAAAAAATACAGTATTTTAATAGGTACTCAAATAATAGCTAAGGGTTTACACTTTCCAGATGTAACCTTGGTTGGAGTTATAAACTCAGATATAATTTTAAACTTTCCAGATTTTAGGTCAGGAGAAAAGACATTTCAATTATTGACACAAGTTTCTGGAAGGGCAGGAAGAGCTGGTAAAAAAGGAAAGGTTATAATACAAACTTATGAGCCAGAGAATAATGTTATAAAAGACAGTAAAGAAGAAAATTACGAATTATTCTATAATAGGGAAATAAATTCAAGAAAAGTTTTTTCCTACCCACCTTTTTCAAAGATTTTGAATATAGGTTTTAGTTCTGAAGATGAGAAAAGGCTTATAGAAGTTTCTAGAGAATTCTATGAGGAAATAAAAAATCAAGATATAGAACTATATGGACCTATGCCAAGTATGGTATACAAAGTTCAAAAAAGATATAGAATGAATATCTTTGCTAAGGGAAGTAGAGTAAAAATAGATATGTTTAAAAGATATCTTAAGAAAAAATTAGATGAATTTAATGATGGTAAAGTTAGAATAGTTGTGGATATAGATCCGATAAATTTAATGTAGGGAGATAATATGGTTTTTGAAATAAGAAAATATGGTGATGATGTTTTAAAACAAATTGCTAAAGAAGTAGAACTAAGTGAAATAAATGATGAGTTTAGAAAATTCTTAGATGATATGGTTGAAACTATGTATAAAACAGACGGTATAGGTCTTGCTGCACCACAGGTTGGAGTGAGTAAAAGAGTTTTTGTTTGTGAAGATGGAACTGGGAAAATAAGAAAGCTAATTAACCCTGTTATAGAGCCTTTGACAGAAGAAACTCAAGAATTTGAAGAAGGTTGTTTATCTGTACCAGGAATATATAAAAAAGTTGAAAGACCTAAGAAAGTAATGTTGAAATATTTAAATGAAAATGGAGAAGCAGTAGAAGAAATTGCTGAAGATTTACTAGCAGTTGTAGTTCAACATGAAAATGATCATTTAAATGGAGTTTTATTTGTTGAAAAAATTTCTCCTATGGCAAAAAGACTTATTGCAAAGAAGTTAGCTAATATGAAAAAAGAAACAAAAAGGATAATGGAAGAAAATGAGTAAAAGATTGTTTTGGCTTTTAGTGATAATGTTTTTAGTTTTGATGACTTTTAATGTAATGTCTCAAATAAGGCATAATATGTCAAAGAAAAATAGTATCCAAGAGGAAATAAAAATAGTTAATAAAAAGATTGAAGAAACAAGTGCTAATATAGCTAAGTATGATAGAAAAATTGAATCTTTAGATGATGATTTTGAAAAAGAAAGAGTAGCAAGAAATATGTTCCAAATGGTAAAAGATGATGAAGTAATCTACAAATATGTAGAAAAAGATAATAATCCAAATAGTATTAAGGAGGAAAAATGAAAAGAGAACTAGCACTAGAGTTTGCAAGAGTAACAGAAGCTGCAGCATTAGCAGCACATAAGTGGGTTGGTAGAGGAAAAAAAGAATCAGCTGACCAAGCAGGTGTAGATGCTATGAGGACTATGCTTAATAGACTTGCAATTGATGGGGAAATAGTTATAGGAGAAGGAGAAATAGATGAAGCTCCTATGTTATATATTGGAGAAAAAGTTGGATTAATCTATAATGAAGAAGAAAAAGATTCTGCAACTTATGTTGACCCTGTTGATATTGCTGTTGACCCTGTAGAAGGAACAAGAATGACAGCACAAGGACAACCAAATGCTATAACAGTTTTAGCAGTTGGAAAAAAAGGAAGTTTCTTAAAAGCTCCTGATATGTATATGGAAAAAATAATTGTTGGACCTGAAGCAAAAGGTAAAATAGATTTATCTAAGCCACTTGAAGATAATATTCATGCTGTTGCTAAAGCATTAAATAAAGAATTAAAAGATTTAATGATAGTTATTTTAGATAAACCAAGACATAAAGAATTGATAAAAGATTTACAAGCTATGGGAGTAAAAGTTTATGCATTACCTGATGGTGACGTTGCAGGATCAATACTTACTTGTATGATAGATTCTGATGTTGACATGCTTTATGGAATTGGTGGAGCTCCAGAAGGGGTTATATCTGCCGCTGTTATAAGAGCTCTAGGTGGAGACATGCAAGCAAGATTAAAACTTAGAAGTGAAGTTAAAGGTGCTTCTCTTGAAAATGATAAAATATCTAAATTTGAAAAATTAAGATGTGAAGAACAAGGATTAAAAGTTGGAGAAATTTTAAAACTTGAAGATTTAGCAAAAGATGACGAAATAATTTTCTCTGCAACTGGTATCACTGGTGGAGACTTACTAGAAGGTGTAAAGAGAAAAGGAAGTATTGCTAGAACTCAAACTCTTGTAGTAAGAGGACTATCTAAAACTATAAGATATATAAATTCTATACATAATTTAGATTTTAAAGATGAAAAAATTACTCATTTAGTTAAATAAAGAAGTAAGGAGGCTATTTTAGCCTCCTTATTTTCCATCTGCTTTTAAAGCTTTATAATTTACTTCAACATAACTCGGGTCACTTACTAATGTTTCTACAATTTGCCATTCTTGATATTCTTTCTTTCCTTGTTCATCACCTTTTTCAGCTAATTTTCTCCATTCTTCCATATTTTTATGAAGTTCATCTAATTTTTGTTGATTATTCTCTGCAATAGCAAAAATGGACTCTTTCTCTTTTTCTGGTAAAGTATAAGCTTTAGGTTTTCCACATGCAACTAATAAAAATACAACTGATAAAGCTAATAGAACTTTTTTCATTTTAATTCCTCCCTTTATTCAAGCCCAGCTTCTTTTCTTAATTGTCTTCTTATTTCTGCAACTTCTTCTTCTGAACGAACTTTTAAATCTTTATATTTTACAATAGCTCCTCCTGAAATTAAATAATCAATTTTTTCTACATTTCTATATAGATATCTTTTTTCTATCTCATCTTCTAAAGTACTTAAAATTTTACTGTTTTCAGTATTCTTAATAACTTCAACTAATTTATTATTAGATTGAAAAGTTTTTACTACTTTATTTCCGCCACCAAATAGTCCCATAAAATCATCTCCTTATAAAATTTATAATAAAAAATATTTTAATAATTTTTCTTAATTAGTCATTTTCTAATGCTTCTCTTAATTCTTGTATTGAAGAGTATCTTTTTCTATTAGAATTTTTTAAATTTCTTTCAGTTTCTTCTATAGCTTCAATAGTTTCAGCATTAAAATAAGTAAAATCATCTATTTCTTCATCTACTGTTATATTTATATTTGACATCATTTTTATCACCTCTTTTTTAATTATACCATATTTAAAAATAAATTGTAAAATCTAGAATTCTTTTTAAAAAATATGATATATTATAAGTACATCAAATAAATTTTCAGAGGAGAATAATATGAAGTTTTATGATTTAACATTGAAAAAAGAAGTAGCAAGGGAATGTGCTTGGGGAGTAATGGGGACAATTACTAGAATAGAAAATAAAAAAGGTGAATCTCCTGTGTTAAGCTTAATAGAGAAAGAATTTTGGGAAGAAGTTAGAAAGATTCCAAGAATGACCTTTGAAGAAGTTGAAGCTTTGAATGTGAAGATTAATTTTATTATGAAAATACTTTCTAAATTAGAGGAGATATAAAATGGAAAAAAATTATACTGATAAAGAGTTAGAACTTGTATTTGAAAAGATATTGAAAATGTATAAATCTAGTTATTCACCTAAAGAAAAACCAAAAGTTTTCCTGTTAGGAGGACAACCTGGAGCAGGAAAAACAGGACTTGAAAATATGATTAATGCAAAAGATGAATATATATCTATCAGTGGTGATGATTTTAGAGAATATCATCCAAAGTTTAAAGAAATTAATTTAGAACATGGAAGAGAAGCTTCAAAATATACTCAACAATGGTGTGGAGCAATAACAGAAAAGCTAATAGAAGCATTAGGAAAAGAAAAATATAATTTAATAATAGAAGGAACTTTGAGAACTGCTGAACTTCCTATAAAAGAAGCAACAAGATTTAAAAAATTAGGATATGAAGTTGGATTAAATGTAGTTGCAGTTAAGGGAGAAAAATCTCGTTTAGGTACTATACAAAGATATGAAGAAATGATAAAGCAAGGTAAAACTCCAAGAATGACTCCAAAAGAACATCATGATTTAGTAGTAAATAGTATAGGAAATAATTTAGAAACTATATATAATTCTAAACTATTTGATGATATAAGACTTTTTGATAGAGAAAACAATCTATTATATAGTTATAAAGAAAGTCCTGATGTGAGTCCAAAAGATATTTTAGAGAAAGAATTTAATCGTAAATGGGAAAAAGAAGAAATAGAAGAATATAACGAAAGATGGGATAATTTAATAAAAACAATGGAAAATAGAAAGGCTTCAATTGAAGAAATTTCTAAAGTGATAATTGAAAAAGAAGAAAAAGTAGAATATTAGAATTAGTAAATATTTTAATGTACCTTATAAAGAATAGAAAATAAAGAATTTTCATTAAAAATAAAAGGAGAGCATATAAATGAAAGAAAGTAAGTATGAAAATATGATATTTGTTCAAGGTGGAAAATATCAACCATCTTTTGCAGATGAAGAAAAAGAAGTATTTGATATAGAGGTTTGTAAATATCCAACAACACAAAAGATGTGGACAGAAGTTATGGAGGATAATCCATCATATTTTAAAGGAGAGAATAAACCAGTAGATTCTGTAACTTGGTGGCAAGCATTAGAATATTGTAATAAATTAAGTGAAAAGCATGGTTTAGAGCCTGTCTATGATTTAAGTAAAAGTGAGCAAGGAATATTGATGATAAAGGAATTAGGAGAAGAAATAGTTTATCCAGATGTAGCAAATTTTAAAAATACAGAAGGCTTTAGATTACCAACAGAAGTAGAGTGGGAATGGTTTGCAAGAGGAGGACAAATTGCAATAGAACAAGGAACATTTGACTATACATATTCTGGAAGTAATAATATAGATGAAGTAGCTTGGCATATAGAAAATTCAGGAGAGACATATAATGTAGGATTAAAAAAACCAAACCAATTAGGATTATATGATTGTGCTGGAAATGTTTGGGAATGGTGTTATGATACAACTGAGAATATAGAAGAAGGAAAGAACTATATATATAAGGCTTTTGATTCTTCTAATATATATAGAAGACTAAAAGGTGGTTCTTGGGACGATATTGATAATGATTGTGCTGTTCTTAGTCGTAGCCACGATCAGGCTACTTATGATTTCAATAGTGTTGGGTTCCGTCTTGTAAGAACTATTTAATTTTTAGAAAATGCACTTCTTAGGAGAAGAATTCTCTCTAAATAAAGAGAATTAGTTATCAGTAAATACGTTGAAGTTAAAATAAAACAGATAAAATTCAAAATATTGAAATTATCTGTTTTTATTTTTGTAAATTAGTAAGAAATTGAAAATAAAATATTCAAAAATATATCTAAAAATTTTATAAAAAATGTTGTATAATATAAAAGAAATTTCAAAAATAGTAAATTTTATCTGAGTTTCTTAAAATTATTATACTAATATGAGGGTTTTAAAATTATAAAAGAAAAGCATAAGATAGGAGGTTTAAAGCAAAAATTAGGGGGTTGTGGAATTCCAATGTTCTTTTATAAAAAGAATATAGGTTTCATAGAAATGGTAAGTTTGTAAAATTGTTCACCTTAAAATGAGGGAAAATTTTAAGTTTAATTTAATTAAAAAACTAAAAATGAAAAGAGAGAAGTGACATGAGAGAAAAGACTTATTATGAAAATGGAAATGTAAAAACTGAATATGAAAAAAATAACAATGAGCAATTTGAAGGGCTGTATAAAGAATACTATGAAAGTGGTCAAATAAAATTAGAATATAGCTATAGGTTGGGGAAATTAAATGGTAATTGTAAAGAATACTATGAAAATGGTAAATTAAAGTTAGAATACTATTGTAATGATGGAGAATTTGAAGGTTTATATAAAAAGTATTATCCTAATGGTGACTTAGAGAAAGAATATAATTATAAAAATGGAAAAATTGAAGAAGTAGATAAAAGATATACTTCTGATATGACTATTGATATGAATAAAAATCTTAAATTAGATAAAATACAAATAAGTGTACCAGAGTATAAAGAAATTAAGTATACTTCAGATAAAACAGAAAATATAGTAGTTAATCAAGCACCTGAGTTAACTCCCCAAAAAGAAGATAAACTGGCATCTGAAAGAAATCAAAATAATAAAACTTCTAAGCTAAAATCTCAAGATAATGGAAATAAAAAACTATTACTTTTGATTCCAATAATGTTATTAGTATTAATAACAATACTTTATTTTATTTTTTCAAAATTTAATAATAACAGTTCTCAAGAAATTCCAGTAGAAAAATCTACAGATATTTCTCAAGCTCAACAAGAAGTGAAGCCAGTTATTGCTGAAAATAATAATGTAAATAATTATGTTCCTACAGCTGAAGATGCAAGATCTATAAATTATAGAACATACTATAATGATTACTATGATTATTCAATAGATTATCCTGATGATGAATACTTTGAAATTACTAAAACTTATGAAGATGGTGTAAAATGGCAAAATGATAATGGAGAAATTCTTATTTCATTGACTTCTAATTGGAATCCAAATGGAGAAAGTTTACAGCAAGCATACGATAAAGCTGTTAGAGAAAAACCTAATTCAACATATAAGTTTTTAGGAAAAACATTTTTCACTATAACTTATGAGGATAATGGACTTTTAATATTTAGAAAAACTATGTATGATAAGAGTAGCAATAAGTATGTATATCTATATGTAAGTTTTCCACCAGAATATAAACCTTATATGACTCCTATAGTTGAAAGAATGGCTAATAGTATGAAAAAGTCAACAGTTACTGAAAATAATACTATTACATCTAATATAACATATAGTAATTACTATAATAGTTACTATGGATATTCTATTGATTATCCTGCAAGCTCAGATTTTTATATTTCATCAAATACTAATGAAGGAATAGAAATAAAAAGTAATGATGAAAATGTGTATATGTTAGTAACATATGGCTATGATGACTATGGAGATAATCTTCAAGAAGCATATAATAGAGCAGTTTCAGACTATCCAAATGCTCCATATAAGTTCTTAGGAAAAACATTTTTTACTATAACTTATGAAGAAGATGGACTTTTAGTATTTAGAAAAACTGTATATGATAAAGTGAATACTGGATATATATATCTATATGTAAGTTTTCCACCAGAATACAAAGAATATATGTCGCCTATTGTAGAAAAAATGGCTAATACTATAAAAAAAAGGTAAAGTAAGGAGATTAAATGAGTTCTGAGATATATGCAGTAATTGGAATATTCTTAATAATATATGTATCTTTCCGTTTATTAAAAGCACTAGGAAAAACTTTTTTAGGTTGTTTAACTTCAATATTTTGGACAATTATTATTGTATGGATATTTAACAGATTTTTTTATTAGTTTATTATAGAAAAGAGTTAGTTGCAAATACTAACTTTTTTTTTCTGAAATATGATATAATTAATTTGAGTTTTAATATATAATCACTAAAAATACAAAGAGGGGATTAAAATGGATAAAAAATACTTTGAATATATGGCAGAATTAGAACTTGAACCTGGTTTTACATTAAAAGAACTTAGAAAGAAATGGTTAGAATTATCAAAAAAATATCATCCTGATAAATATCAAACAAAGGATGAAAATACAATAAAATTTGTAGAAGAAAAAATAATAAAAATAAATGAAGCATATGAGTATTTAAAGGAAAACTTTGAAGAAAGCAAAGATAATAATACTATGGAACATGATTATAAAAAATATACTGATGATTTTTCTGATGGAAAATTTTGGTCTAAAATGAAAGAAGTAGCTAAAAAAATTGGTTTAAAAGCAACGAGTTATGCTTTAATTCTTTATTATGTACTTCAAAAGAAAGAAGTTCCTTTAGCAGATAAAATGTTAATAACAGGTTGCTTAGGATATTTCATACTTCCTTTGGATTTAGTTCCAGATCTAATTCCAGCTATGGGGTATAGTGATGATGTGGTTGGAATGCTTTTTGCAATAAAAAGATGTATGAACTATGTTGATGATGAAATAAAAGAAAATGTTTCCAATAGACTTGTTTCGTGGTTTGATATAGACAGAGATTACATTGATACTTTATTAAAAGGTATCTAAAAGAAGTAGTTAGCTTTAATGCTAACTCTTTTATTTTGGAGTATAAAAAATATAAAAAGAGAGATGTAAAGGACACTTTAGCTTGTTAAAAGAAACTTAGTATAAATTCCTAATAAATTTGTACAAAAAATATAGGGAACTTATTTTTCTAAAAATATATAATTGTACTCCTATGGAAGTAAAATAAGGTAAAGATTTTAAAATTTTTACAATCAGTTTTTCATTGGTATTAAAAGTTTTATATAAATAAAAAAATTTTAAAAAAAATAAAAAAAATTTTTTTAAACTATTTTATAACTTTCACTGTCAAATAAGTATACAGATAAAAATTAATAAAATACCCCCTAATAATGAGTAGCATAAAATCGAAAAAATCGATTGTTATAGCTACTCATTTTTATTAAACATTTTTATTAAATTTTTTTAAACTTTTAAAACTGTTTGTAAGTCTAACACTACATAAAATTTAAATTTTAGTATTCTATGTGTAAATAAATGAACGAATACTATTTTATAGAATGGAAGATATATGATAAAAAATATTTAAAGTGGATAATACTAGCTATTGTATTAACTTTTATTTTTCAAATATTCAGCAATAGCAGCAACATCTTTATCTCCACGACCTGAAATATTTACAATTATAATCTTATCTTTATCAAGTTTTGGAGCTCTTTTAATAACTTCAGCTAGAGCATGAGAGCTTTCAATAGCAGGGATAATACCCTCTTTTTTAGTTAAAAGTAATAGAGCATTAACTGCTTCATCATCAGTTGCAGGTACATATTCAGCTCTTTTGCTATCTCTTAGAAAAGCATGTTCTGGGCCAATTCCAGGATAATCTAAACCTGGAGATATAGAATAAACAGGTTTTACAGAACCATCTTCATTGAATAGTGCATAAGTTTTCATTCCATCTATAACTCCAACAGTTCCTAATGTAAGAGTTGCAGCATGTCTATCAGTATCTATTCCTTTTCCTGCAGCTTCAACTCCAACTAATTTAACATCTTTATCAGGAATGAATTCAGCAAATGCTCCTATGGCATTAGATCCTCCTCCAACACAAGCAATAACCATATCAGGCAAACGATTTTCTCTTTCTAAAATTTGTCTACGAGCTTCTTGACTGATAACTTTTTGGAAATCTTTTACCATACTAGGATAAGGGTGAGGACCAACAGCAGAACCAAGTACATAGAAAGTATCTTCTATGTTATTTATCCATGCTTCAAATGCAGCATCAACAGCTTCTTTCAAAGTTCTTTCTCCAGCTTCAACAGCATGAACAGTTGCTCCTAACATTTCCATACGAAAAACATTTAGTCTTTGTCTTTCAACATCTAAAGCTCCCATATAGATATCACATTGCATTCCAAACTTTGCAGCAGCTGCAGCAGTAGCAACTCCATGTTGTCCAGCTCCTGTTTCAGCAATAACTTTTTTCTTACCCATTCTTTTAGCAAGTAAAATTTGTCCGATAACATTATTTAGTTTATGAGCTCCTAAGTGATTTAAATCCTCACGTTTTAAATAAATTTTAGCTCCACCTAAATAATTTGTTAAACTTTCAGCAAAGTATAGAGGAGTTTCTCTACCTGAATAATCTTTTAAATAGTGATGATATTCTTTTAAAAATTCATCATCATTTTTATATCTATTATATGCTGTTTCCAACTCATCTAATGCTTTTTGTACTACCTCTGGAACATAGCTTCCACCAAATTCTCCAAAATAACCTTTTTTGTTTTCTGTTGTCATATTTTTTCCTCCTAGATCTTTATTTTTTATATATAAAACTCTAAAAAGAAAAGCTGCATAGTTAATTTATTTACCATGCAGCTTTTATCCATATATTTTAAGGATTTCTATATCACTGACATAGATACTTTTTAGAGTACACTAAAAGTTGTATCTATGTCTAAAACATACACACAACTTTACCTATGCCAGTTTTGCCAATATCTGTTAGTTGTTGTTAGTATTTGTTTCATTGCGACTTCCTCCTTTTAATTAATTTTAAATTTTTTCTAGTATACACAATTCTAAAAAAAATTGCAAGTAAAATTTTAAAAAAATTAATTTTTCTTTTTAAATGAATGAAAAAATCTAAAAAAAATAATTGAAATATTAAAAATTCTTAGATATAATATTGGTAAATGAGCTTATTGGAGGGGATATCATGAGTGAGGTATGGAGATTACAAACTAAAACAGATCTTAGTCAAATAAATACCAATGGAATTAGTGTTGCAGAATATTGTATAAATGAAGGTGTAATGGCTATGGGGTGGACACTAAGAGAGAGTATTTATAAGGAATTAACTCCTGATGAACAAAATGATTTAAAAAATCAAGAAAAAGAAATAATAAATGATTTTGATAAATACAAAAAGATTATTGAAGAAAGAAAATATTCTACTGTAAATAAAAAATTCTATGATGGGAAAGTAAATGCTAATGTCAGAAGACTAGCTGAGGAGATACAAAATGGAGATTTTATATGGATACGTTCAAAAGGGATTTATTATATAGGAAGAAAAGTAGAAAAAAGTAGGTATCTTTATAGATATTGTGATGACCTAAATAATATTATTTTACAAATAGGAGTTAATAATCAACTTACCAATATAGAATGGTTTAAAGTTGGAGATGAAAGTGATGTTCCTGGTTGTATTTCTACATCTTTTATTAAAGGTCAAACATTACAAAGAATTCAAAAATTAGGTTGTTTTGAAATTTCAGAAATATTATATGAAGAAAAATATAAGAAAAAGTATAAGGAAGAATTTAAAAAAAGACATAATAAAAATAGAAATATTTTTAAAAATAAAATGAATATAAATGTATTCTATTCTTTGTTATCTCCAAATGATTGTGAAGATTTACTATATTTTTTCTTTTATCATAAGTTTAAATATATTGCTATTCCCAGTACAAATAAAACTAATACTCAAACTTATGAGTTTGTCATGTTAAGTCCTAAAAATCGTAAAAAGAAAATTTATATTCAAGTTAAAAATGGAGATAGTGAAAAGGTAGATCTATATTTAGATGATTACTTAGATTTAAATGGAAAAGTTTATCTTCTTACAACAGGTGGAAAAATTTATCAAAAAAAAGATAAAAAAGAAGTATTGAAAATAGAATTTAAAAATAATTCATTTATGAAAGAAATAAGCTCTACAAAGAGTAAAAAGAAAATTTATGCTATAAATCCAGAAAAACTTTATGAATTTGCTAAAGAAGCATACAAAAATGAAAGTATTTTGATGCCACATTCAATTTTACAATGGTTTGAATATTTAAAATAAAGGAGTGATTATG
>ERZ773062.355-NODE-355-length-26512-cov-12.206562_pt1 | contig 26512 bp, 27 predicted proteins | sample MGYA00580626_ERZ773062 | MGnify/ENA primary metagenome ERZ773062 (study PRJEB29015, sample SAMEA2738003) | human oral metagenome | biome: human oral; feature: human-associated habitat; material: dental | place: China | collected 2058 ... | reverse complement strand
ACGCTCGGCGCAAAATGTTGGTCACGTGATCTTGCCCCAACACCTCGTCCAAGCTGCGACTGCGATATTTGCGGTACAGCGCTTGACTCATTCCCTCATATTCCTCATGAGATAATTATAGCAGAAAACAGCGTCTAGTGTATTTATGGATAGCGTAGGTCGACTTTGTGCTTAGTCTCGGCGACATAAAAACGGTAATAGCTATCAGTATCTGATACAGTCGGATCTTCAAGTATCTCGTCATTTTCTTTGATTTTAATATATTCATCATTATTATACGGTTTGATAAGCCTAGTAAACTCAAACGCGTATTCACCAGAAATATTTTTTAGCTCTTGGCTCTGATCTATTGGGTCGTCATAGTCGGTCATAACTAGCACAAGAAAGTGCCCATCTTCACCGCCAAACAGATGAAAAGTCGTATCTGGACTAAGTGGTATCAGTGATGCAAACTGTCGAACATAACCCAATTTTTTGAGAATTGGAAATGCTTCAAAAACTACCGATGGGAATATAAAATTTGAGTAATTGTTCATAGTGAAATTATACCAGGTAAGATGGATAGTTTTCAGACATATCCAGGTCTTATGGCTCAGAAGCCAGTGAGGTGATTGCGCAAGTCGTTGCCGTTCATGGTTTCCCATGAGTTGTCGACGATAACCTGACCACCCTCGCTCTCAGGTAGCCTCCAATAGACGATATTCTCGCCCAGGGGGCCACCGGTGGCTTTGACGTGTCCATGCCCATGTCCATCTGGAGTGAAAGCTCCGCCGTAGTAGACGTTGATCTGTCCTCCAGACCTGTGCACAATAGCAGGCTGTCCGTCGAAGTAAGCCATGATAACTCCTTCTGGAGTCGGGCGGAGAAAATAAATTCTCCGCAAATTGGTGCGTTGATTTGACGCAGGCTAACACATGTTGTGAAAGCTAATATATATATCAGTAATATAATAAAATGTCAAGCAATTTTGTCAAAAATATATCACAATAATAATATAACCTCTGTTAAAAATGGTAATTTTGTGCATTTTAAAATAGCGTCAGCTGTTCGCTTGGCAATTCCAACTCAATATCTCCAGTAATTTTATGCGCCTGGTAGCCGATGAACTTTTTGAGATTGTAAGCTAGTAGCTGGTCTTTATGCTCGGTGATGACAATTGAGCCAATAACACTGCGGACGCGCCCGACAAGTTGATTTTGGTCTTTCATAATTATAGCTCGCGTTAAATCGATGTCATTAGTGCAAAAACAATCTTCGCAAGGAATCAGCTCGGATTTTGGAAATGACACACCAATCTTTTGCTCAATTTCAAGTAGTTTTTGCCGCAACTTCTTCTCGCCAGTTGCGCGTTCAAAAGGTTGCTTTATAAGTTCAAGTTTTTTATGAATTGGCATGGTCTCGACAATTCCGTCTAACGCGGAAATTTTCGCCTCATATTGCCGGGCGATCAGCGCTGAAGAAAACGTCTCCAGTTTCAACGCTAGGCGCGCTCCCTGCTCCAGCAACCGCCGAATGCCGCGTTCTTCCTGAGAAATGCCGACTTTAATGACTCCCGGCGCGAAATATGCCAGATAGACAAAGTGCGGGTTTTGATTAATCTTTTCCTGCTGCGCCGACACCGAATCGGCGTTATAAAATGCTGGATTAAAGCCGGTCCGATCGCGGCATTTCAGGCAGTTTTCATATTTGCCATCAACCGTGGCGGAATCTGGACAAATTTGGCTACTGTGATTCTCAAAATCCACCCAGCCGGTGCAATATTTGGTTGAGAAGTCAAACTCAAGCGATAAATCTTGCCCAAACAATTCCCGCCGCTTAATCTCATCGCCGATTTGACAGTCAATAAACGGCTGGTTGTCGGCATTAAAACTGGCATAAGCGAGTAAAAAATCGTCTGGCATAAGTTTCCTTTACAGTGCTGCTTCGACAGCTGCCCAGGTAGCGTCAGGATTGTCTTCTGGAATGATGATGGTGACTTGGTCGCCAATGTTAATGCGGAAATAAGTGACGCTGGCGAGTAAAATACGATATTCGCGGCCGGAAGCCTCAACGTAATAGACGCCGTCGTGCTGGACGAGCGTGCCGATAACTTGTTTGCGTGGCACTGGGCCGATTTGCTTATAGATAAAGCTGCCGTCCTCGGCGATGGTCAATTTCATCAAATCACCCTCAACCAGCTTAGACTTCGAAGCATAATTGGCAGGAATTGGGTAATTCTTTCCGTCAGGGCTGAGCATCATTTGCCCGTCAAATACACCTTCAATAACTTTTCCAGTTACATTATCGGACGAGGTCTTTGGTGTGACTACCTGTCCATCGTCACCGATGATGCTGATTAATAGTTCTTTTGCAGCAGCTAAGTTAGTTTCCGCCTCTTGAATAAGTGTCCGAAGACGCTTAATTTGTTTTTCTGGTAATTCAGACATGGTTCTCGCAATTCCTTTGTCTATTTTTATAATACTTAACTAATATATAACACAGCTTTATGTTTGTGACAAGTCGTCAGATCTATTTTTATCTAATTTTCCACAATGCTATAAGATGTGAATAAAAAAGTGTTGCAAATTTTACCCTTGCAATTGGCGCGCGGTTCATGATATTAGAAAGTGGTCACATAAAAATCACCGCCCAAAGCGGACGGTGATTAAACGAAACAAATTGGCGTTATATAACAAATTATGAAAGCTCAACGCTAGCGCCGGCGCCTTCCAAGGTCTTCTTTGCAGCTTCAGCGTCGTCTTTAGAAACTTTCTCTACAACTGGTGCTGGAGCGCCGTCGACGATAGCTTTTGCTTCGCCTAGGCCCAGGCCGGTGATTTCTTTAACAGCCTTGATGACTGCAACTTTCTGAGCGCCAGCGTCCTTCAGGGTAACGGTGAACTCAGTTTTTTCGTCAGCCGCAGCAGCGTCACCGCCAGCAGCTGGACCAGCAACAGCGACAGCTGCAGCAGCTGGCTCGATGCCGTATTCTTCTTTCAAGTGTTTTTTTAGTTCGTTAACTTCCAGAACTGTCAACTTGGTCAGTTCTTCAGCCAATTTCTTAATATCAGCCATGATATATCTCCTTAGATTATTAATTAGTTATCATCTCGAGTTATCTAATCTTCACAGTCTCCTCTTTTCGCGCCGCGCACCTTCGGATCGCTCGGGCTGCAATCGCTGTACCGGAGTTTATGAAGACCGAATAACTCGAGATGATTGATTGCTAAACTTAAGCCGCAGCTTTGGCTTCGATGCCGTCTAGTAGACCGTGCAAATTGCCACCCAGCGCGCCCACGGTGTCGTGGACTGGTGAGAGCAATTGCGCCACCACTTCGGCGATGAGCTGGTCTTTGCTCGGTAGGCCCGCCAGTGCTTTGATGTCGGCTTCGTTAATGCTGAGGCCCTCACCTGAGAAACCACCAGCCAACTGTAGTGCTGGATGCATCTTTGCAAACGTGTCCAGAACCTTGGCTGGCATAACTTCGTCTTCCGCACTGATGGCATAGACCAATTGGCCGACCAGGAGGTCAGTGTCAGTTTCTTTGTAGGTGTCGACGCCTTGCAACGCTACGCGTACCAAGCGGTTTTTAACCACCTTAATGACGACGTTTGCTTCGCGAGCAGCTTTGCGCAGTTCTTGCAAGTCAGCCACGGTAAGTGTCTGATAGCGAGCGAACGCTGTGCCTTTGGCGTCTTTCAGAAGCTCTGTTAGTTCAGCAACCAAAGTTTGTTTTTTATCGCGTGAAATTGCCATAAAAATCCTTTCTTTGATTGAGTTAATTTGTTATGTGCCAATTTGTTAACGTGCGGTAATGGAGAATCAAAAAAACGTCTTTGATTCTCGCACTACCAAAGACGTCAAATAAAACTGTTAGTTTCATCCCTCGGTGGCATTTTTACATCTGTTTTTTTATACAAATCGCCACTGTCTTTGGTAATGTTCCTTAGAATTGTAGCAGAAATGACAACGAAAAACAAGGGTTATGGCGATTATTTTCCAGCTGATTCAATCGCCTTATTTATTGCACCTCCACCCAATCGTAGTATTCTTCTGCGTTGAGGGACAGTTGTGCCTCCCCAAATTCCATATTCGGCAGATTCTGGGTGTCGGAGTGCATATTCTAGGCACTGCTTTAATACTGGGCAGCTTCGACACATTATTACGGCAGCCTCCATAGCCTCTGTCTTTCTAACACCTCTTAAATCTTGGTCTGGAGTGTTTGGGTTTATTTGGAAAAATAAGCGATCAGCTTCTTCGGGAGCTAGTCTCGCGCATTCGGCGCCGTCTAATAGACTCTCGTTACTTAATTCTGACATATTTATTATTTTACAATAATAACGTAATAAAATCAATAGGCTTCTATGTCTAACCAAAGAGAAAACCCGCTCCGTAGAGCGGGTGTGTGAAACCTCCTTCTTCTCTGTATCTATACACCTCTGTCAAGGGGCGCTAGTCGATTAAACTAACACCCCTCGACGAGAAGAGATCAGTCCTTCGAGCGTGCCGCCTGGCGGCGCGCTCGAAGGGCAATGCCTCCGAGAGTCAGCAGCGCGACCGCTTCAGCGACCACACTTCCGCTTGCGCCAGTGACCGCCAGCTTCGCCGGAGGAGTTGGGCTCGGACCCTTGGTTGCCGACGGAGTCGGCTTTGGAGTCGGGCTTGGCTCCGTGCTAGGAGCTGGCGTCGTCGGACTCGGTGTCGGAGATGCCGATGGTGTCGCCGACGGGCTTGGGCTCGGCTCCGGGGTCACCGATGGGGTCGGTTCCGGGCTCGGCGTGGGCGCCGGAGTGGTGTCGAACCCGGCGTTGCCGCCGGATTCGCGTCGCGTGATCTTAGCACTTACTTCCCAGGACTTATCCTGGGAAGTGATAGCGGCGGAGTCAGTCCACGGACCGGGGTCCGTGGAACTGACGTCGATGTTCAACTCGAATCGGGCTTTTTCGCCCGCGTTGAGCTTAACGTTGACGGTCGCCTTATCGCTAGAACATCTAACGATATCGGGTTCCTCAAACCGGATATACTGGGGTTGTCCCCAGTTACCGGCCGAGGAATAGACCCCAACCCGTCCAGCCAGTAGCTGGTCACAGGCGAAAGACTGACCTGGGGAGGTCAGCGTGTCTATGACCGTGAATGACTGATTGTCATGCGTCGCGGTGGGGAGAACCACCGTCACACGCTGAGTGCTTCCGTCGACGGACCCCCACTTGGAGGGTCTTACTCCGGGATGTGAGCACCCGTCGCAGGTGCCCACTTTAATGACGGTACGACGTACGATACCGTCAATTTTCCAAATCAGTTCCCGAGTTTCCCCGGGAATCAGCACGCTGCTCATGTGAACCCGCCACCACGCTGACGCGTGGAAGTTCGCCCGTCCGGGCACCTCCACCTCACTGGTCAGCTTGACCGTGACGGTGTGGTCGGAGTGGTAGGTGGCGTATCCGATGGTAACCCCTTCCGGGGTCGTCATCGGGATTGGTGCGAAGTCACCATCCGTGCCAAGTTCACTCGGCACGGTGATAGTCGCCGCGTCCCCTGTACAATGACCCTCTTCGAGGGTCAAAGAGATGCTGAACTCCACCGCCTCGTAGGCGGTATACTCCAAAGATCCGTCTAGGGTCTTCAGAGTCGCCTCAATCTCCCCTGGGGAGACGTCTTGGGGGGTACAGCTGTACTCCCCGTTAGCGGGTTGAGTATCGTTGTCAGTGGTTGTCGCCGTGGTGATAGCGCCCGATGACTGATCAGTGTTAGCAGTGCTGCTCGACTGAGCCTCACCAGACGACTGGGTGGTGGTGATGCTACTCGACTGAATCTCGGCTGCTGACTGAGCCTCGTCGGCGCGCGACGTCCCTCCGAAGAGGAATGTCGTTGCGACAAGCACAGTGAGAGCCGCCACGACTGACACCCACAAGGGCGTCCTGTTTTGCCGGTGGCGCATTTCTGCGTCCTTTCTTTGTAGGATTTAGATACAGATGTTAAGGTCCTTATCCAGCTAAGCTGGAAATCGAATCCTCGAACATCAGTACCTAGGTGGACTTTACTATTTTATCATAAAAAATGAAAAATGCAATAGTAGTGCAAAAATCCCGCCAGAATTGACGGGATTTAATTGATCGAAATGTAAAGATTACAAAGAGTTCTCTACCTTAATGCCAGGACCCATAGTTGTGGCGATTGCGACGCTCTTAATGTAAACACCCTTTAAGCTGGATGGCTTTTGAGAGTTTAAGCTGCTTAGAAATGCGCGTGCGTTTTCTGACAATTTTTCAGTGCCGAATGATACTTTTCCGATTGACAAGTGAACGATGGCTTGCTTGTCGACGCGATATTCAACTTTTCCGGCCTTTGCTTCAGAGACGGCTTTAGCGACGTCGGCAGCAACGGTGCCAGACTTTGGATTTGGCATCAAACCACGTGGGCCAAGCAAACGTGCGTATTTACCAAGCTTTGGCATATATTGTGGAGTTGCGACCAAAATATCGAAGTTCAATTCTTCCTTATCCAATTGGCTTAGGAATTCTTCGTCACCGATGATGTCAGCGCCAGCTTTTTTAGCGGCGGCATGTTCTGACTCTGGTGCGAAAACTGCTACGCGAACATCCTTACCTGTACCGTGCGGCAATGCTACGGTTGAGCGGATATTTTGGTCGGCTTGGCGTGGGTCAACGCCCAGGCGGATGTGGATTTCAACACTAGCATCAAACTTAACTGGGCTGGTTTCAGTAGCCAACTTCAAAGCCTCGTCTAAGCTGTACAATTTGTTCTTATCGATGTTTTTTGCGGCTTCCTGGTATTTTTTGCCGCGGCGCTCCAAGCGTGGACGAGTAACTGGCTTTGGGCCTTTCTTTACGTGAGCTTCAGCATCGTCAGACTGTGGAGTTGTATCACCAGCCTCCTTGCGAGCTTCCTTCTCTGCTTTTTCAGCAGCCTCATCTAGAGCTTTTTGGCTACGCTTGCCGGCCTTAGCGACAACAGCTTCGCGTTCCGCAACAACGTCTTTGTCTTTGTTGTCGTGAGATTTGCTTTCATTGGCAGCTTCTGCAATTGCTGCTTCGATTTCAGCGATTGTGTTTTTCTCGCTGACTGCTAATTTTAGTTCTGCTGCTTTTTCTAGCAACTCGGCTTTCTTTGCCATGATAATCCTTTCTGTGGTACGAACGGCGATTCGCGACTCTCCGGCGAATCCACCTCCCAGCATTGATTGATAGTGATAAAATTATACCATATTTTTAGAGATTGGTGCAAATATTTACTTTTATGGAGAAGAATTGTATAGTATAACAATTATGAAAGAGGTTTCAAATAGATCGGATGAAATTAGGTTAAATGGTCCGACAGGTGTATGTTTTCCGGAAAGATGTGAGTCTTGTCCGAGTATAAGGATGGTGCTGGGAGACCTAGGTGAGAGTAAGAAGGCGGCAAAAAATCTTGCAGAGGTGACTCTAGCGGGGGATGCAGAGATTGTTGTTCGAAGTACTGGCGAAGTAATTTCCGATCCTAAGCTTATGGGTAAGGCGGTCGTTAAAATTTTAGAGGATCTAGACGAGAAAACTGAGCTTGTGCAGCAAGTAGTCGATGAACTGACAAGTGGATGCGAGGGGTCTGTGTCCATTAAAGGGTCTAATGGCGTAGTGTCTGTAGAAGGCTATGTGTGTGGTAGTATGAAATTGACTAATGAGCGTGGTATAGAGCCCGCGGAAGTGCAGCGTGAGCTAAAGTAATTGATAATTCTGATGCCGTCAAATTAACGTATAGTTACTATTTTTGATAAACTAGTAACTATGGATATAACAATTACAAACATACAGGCAAGGCAAATTTTAGATTCTCGTGGAAATCCGACGGTTGAGGCTGAAGTAATTCTGAGTGACGGTTCCTTCGGGCGGGCGGCTGTTCCCTCTGGTGCGAGTACCGGGTCGTTTGAGGCGGTTGAATTGAGGGATGGTGAACTAGCATTTGGTGGCAAAGGTGTACTTCGGGCGGTTGATAACGTTAATAATGAAATCGCTCAGGCCTTAAAAGGAATGAGCCCGTTTGATCAGGCGGCGATTGACAATAAAATGAAATCTCTGGATGGTACGCCAAATAAGGCGCGCCTGGGTGCAAATGCAATTTTAGCGGTGTCGTTGGCTGTAGCGAAAGCTGCCGCTAAGTCACGTGGCGTGGAGTTGTATCAATACGTCAATAGCTTGGCTGGAAATCCTACAATGTCTCTGCCGATGCCGATGATTAATGTGATGAACGGCGGCCAGCATGCGCTCGGTGCGACTGATTTTCAGGAATATATGATTATTCCAACTAGTGCGGCAACTTTTGCGGATGCGGTTCGAATGAGCGCGGAAGTTTTTCATGCGCTGGCGAAAATCCTGAAAGATGAGGGTTATCCGACGACAGTTGGTGATGAAGGTGGCTATGCGCCGCATGTCAGAAATGGCAACATGGAGCCAATTCTGCTTTTGACTAGAGCGATTGAGCAGGCCGGCTATAAATTGGGTGTAGACTTTGGGTTTGCGCTGGATGTGGCGGCAAGTGAGCTTTATAAAGATGGCAAATATCACTTGTCGACTGAGCGCCGCGTATTGTCGGCTGATGAAATGATTCGCACATATAAGGCGCTGCTTGGGCGCGTGCCGGTTCTTTCGATTGAGGATGGCTTAAACGAAGAAGCCTGGGAAGATTGGGAGAAGATGACGGCAGATTTGGGGCATTTTGCTCAGTTGGTTGGTGATGATCTTCTGGTGACGAATGTCGAGCGATTGAAGCGTGGAATTGAGGAAAAAGCTGGCAATGCTATTTTAATTAAGCCAAATCAAATTGGCACATTGACTGAGACTATTCAGGCGGTTGTGATGGCGAAAAATGCTGGCTGGAACACCGTGATGAGTCATCGGTCGGGTGAAACTGAGGATGTAACAATTTCTCATCTGGCAGTTGGACTGGTAACGGGTCAAATTAAGACTGGCTCGATGTCTCGCTCGGAGCGAATTGCTAAATATAATGAGCTGCTGAGAATTGCGGAAAAGCGTCCAGATTTGGAAATTGCCCATCCGTTTGTCAGATAATCTACGAAAAAAAGCTTCCCTTTTAGGTATCTAACGGGAAGTTTTTTATTGATAATTATTTTCTTATAAATTCAATTTCTCTGGAGTCATTGATGCGGATAATTTGTGACGGCTTAGAATCTACAATTTCCCCGGAATCAACATAGACGGCAGCGGATTCATGGAAGTAATTGACCGCTTCAGCGATGTTTTTTGCGGGTTTTTGACCGGAGAGATTGGCGCTGGGGGCGGCTAGGTAGCCAACTTTATGAATTAATTCCGACAGTGGTGATTTTGGGATAACACGAAATGCCAGAGTGTCATTAATATGTGGTATGTGCGGTAAAAAATCAGGGCTCACGTTCACGATAATTGTTGTTGGGCGTTCTATAGCTAGTTTTTGGTATTTTTCTTGCATATGCGGGGTCAACCCAGGAATATCAGTAATGTCGGCTACAAGAACGATGACAGATTTGCCTAAAGGTCTTTGCTTGATTTTATACAATCTCTCAATTGCTCTATTTGACTCAGCCCGAGCCAGCACGCCATAAATAGTGTCGGTTTTAGCGATGATTAGCTGGTCAGACTGGAGAGCTGAGATAACTGCTCCGTCTAAAATATTTTCTATGATCATTTCTCAAATTTTCTCATAAGAATAGCCCCGACAGGTTCGGGGCTATTCTCTACCTTCAAATTAGTCGACAATTTCTACGCCCATTGAGCGAGCTGATCCAGCAACAACTTTCATTGCGCCTTCAATGTCGATTGCGTTCAATTGGTCTTTTTTCGCTTCAGCAATTTCTTGTAATTGCGCGCGAGTAAGCTTACCGACCTTATCAACATGCGGCTTACCGCTTCCCTTTTGGATGCCAGCTTTTTCACGAATCATGTCGTCAACTGGTTGTCCAAGCGAATTCCAGGTGAAGGTTCGATCTTCGTAAACTTGAATGTGAACAATTACGTCCTTACCCATCATGTCTTTGGTGGCGTCGTTAAATGGATTGATAAAGTCCATCATGTTCAAGCCCCACTGACCGAGTGTTGAACCAACTGGAGGACCTGCTGTTGCCCGACCAGCTGGAATGCGCAATTTTAAATTACCAATAATTTTCTTTGCCATAGTGATTCCTTATAGTTTATAGTGCGTAACCCGAGTATTATAGCGAAAAATCCGCTAAATTGCAAGCTAAGCTTTTTTAACCTGTAGTGCGTCCAGTTCGACTGGAGTGTCGCGGCCAAACATACTAACCATAACTTTCAGTGTGCCCTTAGAAGCATCGATTTCGCTAACTGCGCCGTCAAATCCCTTGAATGGACCGTCGGTAATTGATACGATTTCGCCTTCGGTAAAGTCGATTTGATGCTTTGGCTCTTCAACGCCCATGCGCTTTTTAATCTTGGCAATTTCCTTTTCTGAAACTGGCGTTGGTGTCGTGTCGGCGCCAACAAATCCGGTCACACCTGGCGTGTTGCGGATAATATACCAAGTTTCGTCAGTCAATTTCATTTCCACCAGAACATAGCCCTGGAAGATCTTAGCCTCAACGATTTTTCGCTTGCCATTACGGATTTGGATCTGCTTTTCCTTTGGCACGATAACGTCAAAAATCTTATCAGCCATGTCAACACCATTAATGCGTTGACGGATTGACTCAGCAACTTTTTCTTCGTAGCCAGAATAAGTGTGGATTGCGTACCATTGCTGGCTGTCATCGTATCGTTTTGAACTCATATATAACTCCTTTTATTTCAAAAATTGATTAAAGCCCCAATTAAATGCAGCGTCAAGTAGTAGGATTAGAACAACAAAAGCTAAGGTAAAGATGAGGACTGCTGCTGTCATCGCCCAAGTGGCTGAGCGGGTTGGCCAACGAACTAACTTTAATTCTGCCCAAGCGCCTTTGAAATAACCAATTAGCGTGCCGCGTTCACCAGATTTTTTAGCTGTTTTTGCGACTACCTTGGTTGGTTTATTAGTCTTTTTCGTGACAGTTTTTTCTTTTTTTGGCGCGTCGTCAGTAGCTTTAATCCGACGAACCGTGGTTTTGCTGCTTGCCTTGCCTTTCTGTGCCATATTTTCTCCCAATTTAAAAAGTCTGCTTTTCACAGACTGTCAATAGTTATTATAGTCTATCTAAGGAAAAATAGCAAGCTGCGCTATATATCCTTTTCATCATTTCTTAAACTCCTTCAATCGAAAACCAAAAGTTGAACCGTGATTCAGCCGGCTTTCTACCTCAATTTTACAACCCAGCTTTTTGGCTAATTTGGCGGATACGTAAAGTCCCAGGCCAGTACCCTTAGTTTCGCGTGTGCGATAATCTTCAGCTCGATAAAACTTATCAAATATTTTATTTAAGTCAGCCTTACTAATACCAATACCAGTGTCAATGATCTTAAAGATAATTTCGCCAGATCGATTCTTTTTAATCGACAGTGTAACTGACCCTTCTTGGGTGTAACGGATGGCGTTAGTGATAAAATTCTGAAGGATTTCTTCTAGATATAAACGAGAAGCCTGGACTGACCCAAGCCTCCCACCAATGTCCAAATTAAAGGCCAAGTTTTTTTCTGCTGCTTGCGGCGAGTACTCAGAGTTTATCTGTGCGGCAAGTTCGGCCACGTCGATTATCTCTGTCTCGTCAGCAATTCCCCTTTCGGCGCGCGATAACGTGCTCAGATCATTTACCATGCGCGCTAAAAATAAAATTTGCTTATGAGACTCATCAATTGCCTCAGGTATTTTGCTAGTAATATTACGTTCGACAAGCAATTTAGCGTTACTTAGCGACCCTTCGGCTATGGCAATGGGTGTGCGTAGTTCGTGACTCACTATACTAATGAATTCATCGCGTTCCTCTTCCAGGCTTTTTGTTTTGGTGACGTCACGTAAAATTAGCACATAGCCATCCGGAGTTATTTTGTCGCCACCTTGAACTGGGGCGAGTGTTACTTCCAGTCGTACGTAATCGTCATCATCAATCATCATAATTATGTCATCGCGCTGACGAATTGTTGAAGATTTAGTGAGCTCCTTGAAGATATCAATTGGCTTTTTATCAATCGTCTTCAGTTCTAAAACTTGGCTAATATGCTCACCATTAATGCCGCTGTTTGTGTCGATTAAATTAAGAGCGGCAGAGTTGTAAGTATTGATGATTCCGTGTTCATCGGTGCTGAGAATGGCGTCAGTGATATTGTTAATTAGCGTAATTAGTCTTTGATGTTCTCTAAGGTTTTTCCTGGGGGGTTTTTTACTTAATTTTCCGTCAATTTTTTGTAACAATTGATGTAGAGCAATAGTGATACTTCCCAAGATAACACTAAGAATAATCAACAAAATAATGAACACCCACATGGCTTAAGTATAGCATAAGCGTATATATTTCTATACGTGCGGTGAATATTTTTTTAGTTCATTGCGGTGGATTTTATATTGCGGGTCAAATTTGGCAACCTCTGACCAAAATGCTGTCGAGTGGTTCATGTGCCTGGTGTGGCATAGCTCGTGAATGATTACATAGTCAATAAGTTCAAACGGCAAGTTCATCATCCCAACGTTTAGGCTGATTGTACCAGAAGAAGAACAGCTTCCCCAGCGACTGGAAGCGTGAGTTATTTTACAGCGAGAAAAGGAAAAACCGTGCTTTTCAGCTAAAAACGACAGACGCCTTGGTAGGTGTCCTTTTGCCTCTTTCCTGAGGGCGATGAGGATTTTATCACGAATAATTTGCTGGACTGGATCGGATTTAATTGATTCTGATTCGTTAATTTCCGCTAATATTTGAGTACCGATAATTTTCACGTTAGACGGCTTAGCTGTGGATTGTATTAACAGATGATGGCTTTTGCCAATTTGCTGATTTTCGGTATAAGAAAAGTTTACTTGATGTTTAGAAACTAATTCGCGAATCTGTTTACGCGAGGTTTTAATTAGCATTTTTGCTGCGACAACAGGCGCATATACAGGCATAGTAACTCTAAGTCGGCCATCCGGCGCGATTTTTAGACTAACGCTCTTCGCTAGACTTTGTCTTTTAATGACAATCTCCCCGAATTCGGCATCGGTAATAGTTGGCATGCTTATCCTATACTAATGCGATTTGGCGTAATGCGACGTGGAGGTTCTGGGCGGCTGGTGCCAATTTGCTTAAGAACAGTGCGCGCTTGAGTGCTTAGGGTGTGGCGGCCGCTAATCACAATGTAAGATTCACTACTGTGCGGTGCGGAGAATTGTTTTAATCGACGATCGAACGATTCACTGTCTTGTCCGTAACTCTTTATCCAGCGTCGTTTGGCGGTTGCAGAATCAGTCTGCACCCAGACGAATAGGACTTTATATCCGTATTCTCTAGCCAACCGATTAATGCGCATGCGGTTAGTGCGTTGGTCGGTGGCGCCGTCTAGAATGACAGTTTGCTTGGTCTTTAAGAATTCCTCTAAGATAGCCAAGGTTGCGTCAGAAATAGCTTTGGTGTCATCGGTAAAAACTTCAAATTGACGAGAATTAATCACCGGAGAATTAAAAATCTTTGCAAATTCTGTAGCAAACTGAGTCTTCCCTGAACCCGGTGCACCAACCATGGCAATAATGTGAGGAAGCGAAGGCGATAGAGGTTTCATATGGAGAGATTATAACAGATTTTTTACTAATAAAAAAGATTCTCTTTTAAGTGAGAATCTTGGCAGGAGTGGAGGGACTCGAACCCCCGACACCTGGTTTTGGAGACCAGTGCTCTAGCCACCTGAGCTACACTCCTATAACGTTCATTTTATCATGAATTACCCTTCTGGCAAATGTTAAAATTGTGAAAAAGAAAAATTCCGTGAAAAAAATACCAAAATCCCTTGAAAAAACATAAGCGTCGTCCTACAATAAAAACAGAGATGAAAATTTTAATGCTTGGGTGGGAACTTCCTCCGCACAATAGCGGAGGACTTGGTGTTGCTTGTTATCAGATGTCGAAGGCACTGGCTTCTCAGGGTGTGGATATTGATTTTATTATTCCCTACAATGCTGAGCATCCAGGAATTGATTATATGGATATCTATTCAGCTACGCCCTTGCCGCCAAATTATTATGACTTGGGTGCTTATAATAATGGCTCACCGGAAGATCGGGAGAACGCTCAGGATGAACATGGTCTTTCGCCGATGCGTGCCGTGCAACGACGATACGGTAAGTATGTTCGGAAATTTGTGAAGAGTCATCAGCCTGATGCTATTCATGCACATGATTGGTTGACTATGGAGGCTGGGATGATTGCTAAAGAAATGACTGGTGCGCCATTGATTGTGCATGTACACGCAACAGAATTTGACCGTTCTGGAGAGCAATCGGGAAATCCGTTGGTGCATGAAATTGAGCAGCAAGGTTTGTTGATGGCGGATAGAATAATTGCCGTTAGCCAGATAACTAAGGATATAATTGTTAAGAATTATCATATTCCACCGGAGAAAATTGAAGTAGTTTATAATGCGATTGACCTGGCTGATTTGCCGCCGCATGAGTATGATTCGAGCACTTATAGATATCTGGAAGAGCTGAAGCATGATGGCTATACAGTCGTAGGTGCTTTAACGCGTTTGACGGTACAGAAAGGTCTGACTTATTTTGTGCGGGCTGCAGCGAAGGCTCTTGATAAATGCGAGAAGATTGTGTTCGTGCTGTCCGGTAATGGCGAGCAGCGAGACGAATTGATTGAGCTAGCGGCAGACCTGGGCATTAGTGATAAGATGATTTTTACGGGTTTTGTGCGCGGAAAACAATGGCGGGATATTTACTGTTTGATTGATATTTTTGTGATGAGCTCGGTTTCTGAGCCATTTGGCTTGACAGCACTAGAGGCGGCTCATCATGATACGGCTCTACTGATTAGCCGTCAATCTGGCGTTGGCGAGGTGCTGAATAATATCATGCGGTTTGATTATTGGGATGTAAATAAATTAGCGGATGAAATTGTCAATATTGCCAAGTCGCCTGCTTTGAAGAATTCTCTCAAGCAGAATGTTAAGGATGAGTACGCAAAGATTTCATGGCAAGATGCGGCCAGGCAATGTTTAAGGCTGTATAAGGGGGCATTATCATGAGCGAAAATAAAGGTATAGTTTTATATCTTCACGTCCACCAGCCTTGGCGGGTGCGCGAATATAGCATATTCGACGTAGCTTGGAAGCATGATTATTTTTCTGGCGGTCAAAATCCAGCACAGGACAATCAAAAAATATTCCAGAAAGTTGCAGAAAAATCGTATTTACCGATGAATGCTTTGCTTGAAAAATTGTTGAAAAAATATCCTGATTTTAAATTGTCGCTCAGCTTTAGCGGTACGTTCTTAGAACAAGCCGAGCAGTTTAATCCTGATGTCCTGGAGAGTTTTAAGCGCTTGGTGAAAACTGGCCAAGTGGAGGTTTTATCAAGTCCTTATCATCACAGTCTGGCATTCTTCTACTCACGTAAGGAGTTTGAACGGCAGATTGAGCTTCACCGCTGGAAAATCCGTGAGGTTTTTGGGGCGGAAACGCAGGTGCTGGCAAATACAGAATTAGCGTATAGTGATGATTTGGCCAAATGGGCGGAGCAATACGGTTTTAAAGGAGTACTGGCTGAAGGCTGGGACCCAATTCTTAATTGGCGTAGTCCTAATTATGTTTACCAGCCAGCTGGAACGGAAAAAATTGGATTGCTACTTAAAAATTATCGATTGAGCGATGATTTGGCGTTTAGGTTTAGTGACCAGAAATGGAGTGATTGGCCATTGACTGTAGATAAATTTAATACATGGGTGGCTGATTCGGTTCGCTATGCGCCGCTGCTTAATTTGTTTATGGACTATGAAACTTTTGGAGAACATCAGTGGTCAGAGTCTGGTATTTTTGACTTTTTCGAGAAATTTGTTGGCAAGTGGCTGAGTGTCAGTGGTAATACTTTTTATACAGTCAGTGAGGCTTTGGCTAAAAATAAGCCAGCTGGCGAAATTAGTATGCCATCGCCTGTCACTTGGGCTGACGCTGAGCGAGATTTGACGGCTTGGAACGGAAACAGCCTGCAGAAAGAAGCTTTGCGATATGTCTATGAGCTTGAAGGTGAGGTCTTGAATAGCAAAGACGAAGGTTTAATTAGCGATTGGCGGAAATTGCAAACTTCAGACCACTTCTATTACATGGGAACGAAGAATTTTACCGACGGCGATGTCCACGCTTATTTTAGCCCGTATGATTCGCCATACGACGCTTTTCTTTACTATATGAATACCGTTCGTGATATGAAATCTCGATTAAGGAAATAATCAGATATTCTTACCAAATAAAAACTCCCTCTGAATGCGAGGGAGTTTCTGTATAATCCTGTTAGATTAGCTTTTACGAGCTTTAACTTCATTACGACCGAGGTTCTTCTTTGTCTCAGTATAAGTCGCGTGTTGCCTTGCGATTGGGTCGTACTTCTTCAGTGTTAATTTACCCTGACCTTTAGTAGTACGGTTTTGGGTATTAACAGTAGTGTAGTAAGTTCGGTGGTTGCTCAAGTTACTCACCAAACCAATCAGCTTTCGTTTCGTATTCTTCTTTGCCATCTCTTTACTCGTTAGATTTTATAAAACGTCTTGGCTAATTATAGCATGTGTGAAGTGAAAATGCTAGTACCATATCAGATTTTACTAATTTTTGCTTTCTTTTGCCCCGCCCAGCATTGACCCGCGCACTTTATCAATTCTCTGCTCTATTGATTGTTTCATCATAACACCCTCCTAACCTTGTTAAGATTATATCATTAGCTAAGTTTTTGGCGGTCGTTTTATAGTATAATTATCAGAAAGGTTACCCACTTAGTGACTGCGGAGGATATTTATGAATGATGATAAGAAAGTAATAAAAACCGCAAAGAGGATTTATCCTCAAATATATTCTTATATTCTGCCGGATATCCCAGCAAATAAAGGTTGGCAAAAAGTCGGATATACAGAACGTAAAGACGTTGATTCGCGAATATTAGAACAGACTAAGACCGCGGCTGTAAAATTGCGATATGAGAAATTGTGGAGTGCTAGCTCTTTTTCTAATGCAACTAACGAATTCTTCAAAGATAAAGATCTTCATAAATATTACGTAAAAAATGGAATTGAAAAGAGTAAAAAGCAGGACGATGGCGGATTGGGCGAGGAATGGTTCTACTTCAATGGTACGCCAGAAAAATCTAAAGAATTATTTGATGATTATGCTAGTGGCAATCTATTCAGTCAATCTTCCGAGAAAAGTCCGTATAAGTTGAGAAAGGAGCAAGAGCGTGCTGTTTCTCAAACCCTTTCTTATGCAGAATCTCACCAGACTACAGATTTTTCTTCGCCAAATAAAGAAGCAGAATTTTTATGGAATGCAAAACCGCGTTTTGGTAAAACTCTATCTTCTTACGATTTTGCGAAAAAATTCAATGCTAAGAATGTTTTGATAGTTACTAATCGCCCAGCAATTGCCAACTCATGGTTTGATGATTTTGAAAAGTTTATTGATGGGTATTATTTTATTTCGACAGCAGATTCTTTAAAAGAGCGCGAAACTTTGTCTAGGTACGAGTTTCTTAATAAGGCTCATTCATCAAGTGAAGATAGGCAGATAACTTTCTTAAGTTTACAAGATTTAAAAGGCGGCAAAGCTTTTGGTGGCTCACATAATAAATTAAAATGGGTGGCAGATCTTAAGTGGGATTTGTTAATTATAGATGAGGCTCATGAGGGTGTTGATACAGATAGGACCAGTGAAGCTTTTGGAAAAATTAAGCGCAGGTTTACGCTGCATTTATCTGGAACGCCTTTTAAGGCAATAGCGGATGGACATTTTAAGGACAATCAGATATTCAACTGGACTTATATTGATGAGCAAAAAGCTAAACAGGAAGAATTGAAGAACCTGGATGATTCGGGTGATCACGTTAATTTGCCGGATATGAGATTATTCACCTACAAGATATCCGACATGATCTCTGATCGGCTTGAAAAAGGCATGGAGATGGACGATGAAAATATCGATTTTGCTTTTGAGCTGAATGAGATGTTCGCAACAGACACAAGTGGCAAGTTCGTTCATGAGAATGATATTTCAACATTCTTAAATCAATTAACTTCAAATGAAAAATATCCATTCTCAACTCCCGAATTAAGAGATCAATTAAAACACACGTTTTGGCTGGTAGGAAACCGTGTCGCTTCAGCGAAGGCTATGGAGAAAATGTTGCGCCATCACCCAGTATTTAGTGAATATAAAATAGTGCTTGCCGCAGGCAATGGAAGATCTCAGTCTGACAGTAATTCATCTGAAGATGAAATGAAGGATACTGCAGCTAACGAGAAAGCTTTGAGCAGGGTTAAGAAGGCTATCAAGGAGAATGACCGCACCATAACCTTATCTATGGGGCAACTGACAACTGGAGTTACCGTTAAAGAATGGTCTGCTGTACTTATGTTGTCTGATATTAAATCTGAGTCGCTGTATATGCAGGCAATATTCCGCTCTCAGAACCCGTATGAATTTATAGATAATAACGGCAACCTCTGTCGTAAAAAGTCGGCTTACGTCTTTGATTTCTCGCCGAATCGTGTGCTAAGAGTCTATGATAAGTTTGCCAACAGTCTATTGGCGGACGTAGTCAGAGGTGAAGCTACAGAAAAAATTAGAGAGCAGAACGTAGCAGAATTGCTGAACTACTTCCCTGTCTTGGCGGAAGATGAATCTGGTAAGATGATCGAATTGGACGCAGGGCAAGTTTTGACTTTCCCTAAAGCCATCGTCGCAAAGGAGGTTGTGAACCGCGGTTTTGTCACTAATCTTCTATTTGTAAATATCAACAACGTCTTCAATATTCCTTCTGAAGTGATTGCAGCATTAAATAAGGCTCCTTCAACTAGCGATACTGATAAACAGACTAAAGGCGAAGAAGTTCAACACGACCCAGATCGTAAAAAGAATCGAGATCACAGAATATCTGTAAATAAGGATAAACTACTCGGTAATAAGGTTTATACTTCAAGGATGCAGGATATTGTATTGTCTGTGGTTGATTCGGATATGGAGGCAGACAAAATTGTTGAAAAAATTACCGCTGACTGCATGCCTGAAATATCTGAAGTCCTTGGGAGGTATAAAGAGTCGTCCTACTCTCCTTCAAAAGCAGAGCTCGACAGTATTAAAAACGGACTCTGTAAAAAGGTCAAAGAGGCAGCAGAAGAATTTGTGTCTGGCGATATAGCAGACAGAATAGCTCAGGACAAGTTAACGGATAGTCTGGCAAATATAATTGAAAAAGACCTCCCTAATGATACTGTAATTCGTGAAGAGGAAGATAAGTACGAAAAAGAAGAAAAGTCTGAAATGGACCAAATTAGGAGGAAATTGCGTACATTTACTCGCGCTATCCCTTCGTTTATTATGGCTGCCAGTAAAGACGTAGATGAAATCACATTGGATAACATCGAGGATACCGTTTCTGACAAGGATTTTGAGGAATTATTCACAGAAAAAGACAGCGAACCATTTACAAAAGACGACTTCCGTAAAATTCGCGGCCCATGGACGAATCCAGAAACCGGCGAAACATTTGAAGGATTTTTTGATCGCTATACATTTAACGCTGCCATTCGAGAGTTTGAGGAGAAGCGACAGGAAATTGCGGATTACCTCTCCCCTGGCGCCAAAGAAGACATTTTCTCTTATATTCGTCCGTTAAAAACAAATCAGATTTTTACACCAAGGAAAGTTGTAAATAAAATGCTTGATTTGCTGGAAGAAAATAATCCTGGCATATTTGAAGACCCAAACGCGACATTTGCGGATTTATATGTAAAGAGTGGTCTGTATCTTACAGAAATAGCAAAGAGGTTAAACAGAGGACTTGAGAGTAAAATACCAGACAAATCGGAAAGAGTAAAACACATTCTTGAGAAGCAACTTTATGGATTTGCGCCAACGAATATTATCTACAACATTGCACGCAAGTACATTTACGGGACATTTTCAGGCATTGATGATAGCAATCTTAAGCAATTAGATTTAACTGACGCGTTCAAAAAGGGAGAGACATTAAATATGAAATTTACAGCAGTAGTTGGAAATCCGCCATATCAGGGAGAGAATCGTCAGCAGATTTATCCAGATTTCTGGACAGCATCCATAAAGATTGCTGATATATCTTGCATGATCTTCCCTGTTGGGTGGCAGGAGCCTAAGGATGCTAATAATCTGCGAAAGATGAATAAAGAAAGCGTAAAAAGAGATAGGCAGATAGTAAAAATAGACAATATAGAAGATGCGTTTCCTGGTGTTTCTGGAGCAAAGTGGACAAACATAATATTATGGAAAAAAGGATACAACAATGGTCTAGATGGAAGACAGTTGATATTTGAAAATGGAGAAAATCCGATAAAAAGACTTCTTCCTATAAGTAAATTAGATATTAAAAAACCTCAAGAAATTATAGACCTGGCTGAAAAAATTCAATCATTTTCTGGATTTTTGTCAATGCAAACGATAACGTCGGTGCTCAAGCCGTATGGCTTGCGCACCGACGTTATCAGGGATTCTTCAAAATATGGATTGCCTGATATACATGATAAAAGAATGAGCAAAACAGATATAAGATTATATTCATCCAAGGGGAAGGTATTTTATGTACCGCATGATTATCCGTTTCCTAGTTTAGATAATCAATTGTCAAAATATAAGGTATTCGTACCTTATGCATGGGGAAATTGGTCTGCGAGTTCGCCATTTTTAGGTGGTGCCTATGCTAATGTTATCGTAGCTGGACCGAATGAAGCCTGTACTGAAACTTTTCAAGAACAAGGAGGGTATGACGATGAGGCGTCTGCCTGGAATCTTGCAAAGTACATAAATACAAAATTTGTTAGAGCACTTTTATATCTAAATAAGCATAGTCAACATTCAACTACGTCATGGGGAGCTGTACCAGTTCAGAACTTTTCTGAAAAATGGTGGTGCTTATCAATTGACGAGATAGACGGGTGTCTGATGAAAAAGTATGATATCCCCCAGGATATTCAAGATTTTGTTTTTAATAATATTCAACCCTGTAGCGAATCAAATATTATAAATATTTCGCGCCAGTAGAGTAATAATGCAATCGAAGCAAGTTGACATCCTTGAAAACACTATTCGCCGCCACGGCGACTTGTTGGATATTCTTTTGCTGGACAGGACGCGGACGACGAAGCGAAAATCGCATAACATCCTATGGGCTACCGACTCTTACGTCGGTCATAATCCAAAGCAAGAAATATCGATTTTAGACATCACTGGGTCAAATACGTATTTAATACAGCCTAGAATTGCTAAATCAAAGGAAGAGCAAAAAAGCCGCACAAAGGATAAGGCTGAGGTTTTTACGCCAAAAAATATTGTTAGCCAAATGAATAGACAGATAGACTGGAGCTCAGGAAACTGGCCTGCTGATGAGAATAATTGGAGGGATTATGTCAAAGAACTTCGTCTGGAGATAACCTGCGGCGAGGCGCCGTTTATAGTCGGTCGATACAATGCCGCCAGCGGAAAAAAAGTATTGAAACTGTCTGACAGAGTGGGATTTTTAGACCGTAAGCTTCAAGTTGTTAGTTCGTATTGTAATGATAAGAAAGAATGGCTGAAATGGGCTATTATTGCTTTCCAGTGTTCTTATGGTTATGAATGGCAAGGCGATAATCTTCTGCTAGCCAGAGAGAACCTTTTATACACTTTCATCGACTATTGGAATGACAAATTCCCTAACGATAAGATAAATCTTGACAGGAAAATATCAAAAGAAAAAATGGAAATGTTATTACGGGTTGCGGAAATTATTTCTTGGAACATTTTCCAGATGGACGGAATTAAAAACGTAATACCAATGAGCTGTCGTCATGAAGTAGTAGAAGAAGAAATCCCTCCTATGGTCAAATTATGGGGCGAATCTCCAAAGATTATTAAAAATGAGTGTGCTGGGTGTAAAAATAACGATCACTTTAAGCATAATGGCAAATATGTCTTTATTATTGATTGGGAAAAAGGAAAAACAGTTAAATTTATAAACTTAATGAAGGAAGAATAAAAAAGATCCGCATCTCTGCGAATCTGTGTCTCATATGGAGCCACGATCGGGGCTTGAACCCGAGACCTCATCCTTACCATGGATGCGCTCTACCAACTGAGCTATCGCGGCGTAACAGGCTTAATTTTAACATATTAAGCTGTATTTAATCAACCAGGTTATTTTTTACGAGTGGATTTCTTGGTTGGCGTGCCGGCTTCTTTTGGCAGCTTCGGTGTGACAAATGCTTCTATTATTCCCCACGCTATGCTATTGACCAAGAACGTAACGAACAATATTCCTGACGCTGATGCCGCCAGGTGCGCCGATGAAGCGTTAAATAATGTCAATAATCCTGCTACAGCTAGACTGATTATGGCTAACATAATATAAGCGTACTGTAATTTCAATCGTTGGTTTTTTTCGCTATTCCATAATGCCAGAATAGATTTTGTAAATTCAAACATGTTCATATAATAGCACATATGTTTATAAAAGTCAATACTATAGCCCTTCCTTGTCTAAAAAATCGCCCGTAAAGGCGATAATTCAATCTTGGTGCTGGAAGTAGGACTCGAACCTACGAAGCCTTACGGCGGGAGATTTACAGTCTCCTGTGATTGCCACTACACGATTCCAGCGTGATGTGGAGCCGCTTCTCGGGCTCGAACCGAGGACCTACGGTTTACAAAACCGTTGCTCTAGCCAGCTGAGCTAAAGCGGCACTGGACTTATTTTAGCAATTTTTTAACCCCGTGGCAATAGCCTACATGACAATTTTTCGTGGCTGATGGATTTTTCGCTGTTGGCGTGGCCGTGGAGTACCGACAGTTTTTTGAGCCGGCGCAGATGGCGTTAACATCTTAGTGGCCTTTTTACGTAGACCTTCAGCAAGGTCTGCTTGACCAGAGTTTTCATAAGCTTCCGCCAATATCTTAAGAGTTTGTGGAATTGGTTCTAGCTCAACGGCCTTTTCTAGTGCGTTTATCACCTTTTTCGTATTTCCAATTTTTTCTTGGACTTTAGCGTAGGCAATGTAGCGAGCTGCCAAGTCATCTTCCATCTCCAGGGCTTGCTCAAAGGCTAATGATGCTTTTTCATAATTTTCGGTTTCATAGTAAATCAGGCCAACGTTATGAAGGCTTGAGGCGCTTGGCTCTAAGCTTTGGGCAATCTCAAAACACTCGATGGCGTCTTTATAGGCACGTTGTTTGGCGTATAAAATACCTAAGCGATTATAGGCAGTGGCGTTCTTTTCGTCGACACGTAAGATGGTTAGTAGGGCCTTTTCTGCTCGCAGATATTTATTTTCGCGAATTGAATCTTGGGCAATTACCCACAACTGATCAAGTTTCTCGGTAATTTTACTTGGCAAATCACCAGCGTCTTTGATTGAGGGACGATAAAAAATCGCCCAAATCATTAGAATTAGAATGAGGAATAGCCCAAACATATCTATATTATTATAGCACAAGTTGCATCAGCGCTAGTCTGACATTAGCGTTGGAGTTTAGTGCTTTACTGACGATTGTAGTCTGATTGAGCTGTTTTTCTAATGTCGAATTCATGCCATGAGATAGGGATTGAAAGCGAATCATGTTGATGATGATATCAGTGAGCATTAGCGCTTTTTGGCGGTCGGTAAAATATTTTGCGATATTTTTTAAATTAGTATATTCCTGATTTGTGGCTAAAATTTGCTTCGCGTCAGTGGCTAGCTGTCTGTATTCGGCGAATTTGTCTGGGTTCTCTGCTAGCTGACGAATCAGTAGCGGCCGACCGGCAGCCAAAAAGAGGATTTGCTGGATAGTGGCGGAGTCCAAGTTGTAATTTTTAAGCAGTTTTTTATCCTGGACTGATGATGTTTTATGAAGCGTAAGGGTTTGGCAGCGAGATTTTATTGTATCTAGCATTAGTTTTGGATTTTTTGCAATAAGGATGAAGATGGTATTTTTATTTGGTTCTTCCAAAGCTTTTAGCAGCGCGTTTTGGGATGATTCAGTCATCAAGTCCGCCTCATCAATAATAATAGTTCGGCGATTTATGGCGTAAGTTCGTAATTTAGCAATGAGATCGCGAATCTGCTCAACGGATATGGACTGTTTATCTGGAAGCGGAGTCAAGCGTAAAATATCACTATTTTTAGCTATTTTTTGAGCCACGCTTTTGCTGTCTAGCCCATAATCAGCCACAATTAAAAGTGCGTGTGGCGGCCTAGCGGTGATTTGGGCGATTTTCTGGATGTCTTGGGTTGAGACGATAATTTCAGACACTACAATTCCCCTGGAAATAGCTGCGTGAATTCTTCTGGAGTGGCTGCTTCAAATGTTTTCCTCTCGCCAGATGGTAACGTAATCTCTAATTTGTGGGCGTGGAGCATCAGACGGCTGGCGTTCGGTTTGCCATAAACGCGGTCACCGAGGATTGGTGTGTTCAGGTATGCCATATGGACGCGGAGTTGGTGGGTGCGGCCGGTGGTGGGTTTAAGTTCAATCAGCGCTTGGGTGTCGGTTGCTGCCAGTACGCGGTAGGTTGTCTGAGCAGGCTTGCCGTTGGGGTCAACGCGGAAGGTGCTGGGCGCGGCTGGGTTGCGGCCAATCGGTAGGTCAATCTTTGCGGCGGCTAATTTCGGTACGCCGTCGGTCACCGCGAGGTAGGTTTTTTTAGTGGTGCGCTGGGCGAATTGCCGTTGTAAATGGGTCGCAGCGCCAGCAGTTTTGGCGATAATCAGCACGCCCGAAGTGTCGCGGTCGAGTCGATGGACGATGCCTGGCCGGTCCGTGTCCGAGGCAAACGACGTTTTGGGGCGAATAATTTCCGCCACGGTTGGTTCGGTCGATAGTCCGCCTTTGGCGTGCGTCAGGAGACCGCTAGGTTTATTTACCACTATCACGTCATCGTCTTCGTACAAAATCGGCAGCTCTGCACTGGCCTGCTCCTGTTCTGGTAGCTTGACGGCAATCTCATCGGTCTCGTCAACCTCAAACTTCGGCGCCGTCACTACGCGCTGGTTGACCGAAATGTAGCCGGCTTTGATGTATTTTTGCCAGAGACTGCGCGAAATTGACGGGTCAAATGCCGTGGACAAGTGGACGTCCAGGCGCTGTTTGGTTGGTACGATGTGTAGCATGATGACAAATTTGCCTTGAAACGGCGTCTCGGTGAAATTCGGGTCAAGCGGATTTGGTAACATCTCAGCGTTGGCGGGCTTGTCAGGCCACAGTTCGTCAATTGATTCTTCGTCGACAATTGAACCGTAGAGCACGGCGAAATGCTGCTTGTTCAGGATGAATTCTGCCAGCACATGCGATTCGTCCGTCTGAATCTTCAGGTGGCGCAAGGCCTTGACGGGCGTGTTGTTATCTGCCAGTTGATATAGCCTGGCGATCTTGAGGATGGTGCGCGGCGAAATTTTCACGCGAACGTTCCTATCTCCGCAGCCCCACGGCTGTTTGGACACGGTGCAAGGTTTCGTTGGCGACAATGTTCATGTCGCGCTCGCTGGATTCCAATTTACGTTCAATTGCCGGCTCGTCAACTGCCGCCAGGCGTGCTTGGAAATTCGTCAAGAATTCCGCTACTTTATCTGCCACGATTCGCTTGAAGTCACCGTAGCGCTCCATGCCGGCGTACTGGCTGATGGTCTGCTCCAAGCTGACGTCTTTTCCGCTGTCTTGGCGTACCAGCGTCAAGATCTCCAGCAGATTGGAAATGCCCGGTTGGTTTTCGCGGTCATATTGCACCTTGCCTAGCGAATCAGTGGTGGCACTCATGATTTTTTTGTGTGCTATCTGCGGTTCGTCGCCGAGGAAGATAATGCCCTTACCGCTGTCGTCGGATTTGCTCATCTTTTTGGTCGGGTTCACTAGATCTTTGATTCTCAAGCCCTGATCTTTGCCAAAGAATTGATGCTGCTGGGCGACTGGTTTAGGCACGATGAATAAGTCGCCAAATTTGCGGTTCATCCGCTCGGCGATGTCGCGGGTAAATTCTAGATGTTGCGTCTGGTCATCGCCAACCGGCACGTAGCTGGCGCCATAGAGCAAGATGTCGGCGGCCATCAGGATTGGATAGTTGAAGAGGCCGACGGAAATCTGGTCGCCGTGAAGCTTCTCGGATTTATCCTTAAACTGCGTCATCCGGCTCATCTCGCCAAACCCAGTGAAGCAGTCCAAAATCCACGCCAGCTCGCTGTGCGCCGGAACGTAGCTTTGGCGATACAAATGAATAGCCTGGTTATCCAGCGGCAGTCCCGTGGCCGTGTAGATCCGAGCGTTGTTTAAGATACTGTCGTACAATTTGCTGTGGTCAATCGGTGTAGTGAAGCTATGTAGATCGGGGATGAACAGATTGATATCAAAATCAGCCGAGCGGCGCTTCGCCATGTCGACAATCGGCAAAATGGCACCAAAATAATTGCCA
>ERZ773062.354-NODE-354-length-26564-cov-3.528273_pt1 | contig 26564 bp, 29 predicted proteins | sample MGYA00580626_ERZ773062 | MGnify/ENA primary metagenome ERZ773062 (study PRJEB29015, sample SAMEA2738003) | human oral metagenome | biome: human oral; feature: human-associated habitat; material: dental | place: China | collected 2058 ... | reverse complement strand
TTCTCGCTCTCTGGCTTGAGGTCTGGATCCTTGCGGTTAGGAATGGCATCCTTAAAGGTCATGTCGATGTCATCGCGCATGGAACCTTCCACCTTACGTACGAAGTGTAGGCGATTGAGTTGTTGGGTCACTTGGTCCACTTGATTGGCATTAACGTAGAGTACTACATATCGTAGACGATCACTAATATAGTGAACATGGCCGTATTTTCGAATGTTCTTGACTTGTTTCAAGGAATAGAGCCAGACAATAAGCTCTTTACGCTTGACCATCTTAAATTCCATGATAGTTCTCCTTTACTTGCGAGACTTGCGCTTCTAAGACCCGCTTTTCTTCAATAATCATGACTTGTAAGACCCCGACCAACATCATGGTCAAGACCATACTGGTCCCCCCATAGGAGACAAAGGGTAAGGTAACCCCAGTCAGAGGTACCAGGCCGGATACCCCGCCGATATTTAGGCTTGATTGAACTAAAAGCAGACAGCCAATCCCGGTGAAGACAGCGCGTCGGAAGGTATCTTGACTCTTGGCCGCCCAACGGAAACAGAGGAAAATTAAGGCCGATAGTAGTAGCACTATTACGACTAGGCCCACTAAGCCTGACTCTTCCCCAATCACTGCCAGAATATAGTCGGTATGACCAGCTGGTAAGCCTTCTTGTTTGGTCAGGGAATGACCAATCCCCCGGCCAAAGAGGCCACCACGACTTATGGCGATATAGGCGTTGACTAATTGGTAACCCGCTGCCTTGGCATACTTAAAGGGGTTAACAAAGGAACCAAAGCGCCGTAATTGATAATGGTCACTGGTCGCCAGTTTATCCGCATTGGTATAAATCCAGGTGACAAGCCCGACACCTAGTAATGCAAGTGCTAATAAGACGCCTTTTTGGGTTTTGCTATTCATAACTAAGGCTAGGGCCACCAGCAATAAAGTGGCTGAAATAATCATAAACATCCCCATATCAGGCTGGGCGAAAATGAGGACTAAATCCAAGAGCATCAAACCGATGGAAATGACGGATTCATAGTCCATATTGGCAAACCAACGTTCTTTAGTTAGTAGCACTTCACGTCTTGACTTGACACATAGAATGCCCATCAAGAGAATCAAACCAATCTTGGCCAACTCACCTGGTTGGAAGTTCAAGCCCATGAAGCTGAGCCAACTTTTGGCCCCACCACCGGATACCCCGATAAAACGCGTCAGTAAGATTAAGAAGGCAATCAGGCCATTGGCTACAAAGAGCCAGAATGGCTCAATATAGAGTCGATAAGGCAGGCAAATAGCCACTGCCGATACCGCTAGCCCTAAGCCAATCCCAAACATTTGACGGCTAAGATAGTGTAGCGGCGTGGGAACTGTTGCCCCATTTTCCAATAAATATTGTGTTGAACTATAGACCATAATCAGGCTATAGACACTCAATAGACCGACAATCAAGAGTATCCACCAATCCATACGGCTGAAGTTATAACGAATCTGGGCCAAGAAGTGCTGTCCTGACTGCTTGGCATGATTCAGTTGCTTTGCTTTTTGCATGCTGTGATAGGCCTCCCTACATAGTACACATATTATACCATAGGACTGAGCATGAAGAAACCCATAGCTACTCAAAAGCCCGGCAAATGGGCATAGAGCCAGATTTTACACTTAAGTAAGAAGCAAAAAAGAGGCTAGGACTAGGTCCTAACCTCTCTCATTATTAAGCTTCAACTGCTACTGGGTAGACAGAAACTTGTTTCTTGTCGCGACCTTTACGTTCGAAACGTACCACGCCGTCCACTAATGCGAACAATGTGTCGTCGCCACCTTTACCAACGTTTACCCCTGGGTGGATTTTAGTACCGCGTTGACGGTATAAGATAGAACCACCAGTGATGGTTTGGCCGTCAGCTGCCTTAGCACCTAAACGTTTTGCACGAGAGTCACGACCGTTAGAAGTCGAACCCCCCCCTTTTTTGTGGGCGAATAATTGTAAGTTTAATTTCAACATTCTCGAGCACCTCCTATTTTGCTTGGTTAATCTTCAAGTGTATAAACTCTGGATAATTGTCAGCTAGGACTTCCAAAGCATACACCAAATGACGCAATAAGACTTGCGCATCATGCTCCTGTTGCTTGTTAGAACAAGCCGGAACCGTCAGCTTCAAGTAGCCACCTGCTACCTCATCGACTTGGACGTCGTAGGGCAGCCCGACTAATCGTTCAAGTGAATTCTCTACCGAGATAACCTGGCTTGATACTGCCGCACAGACAATATCCTCGCCATACTCCCCTGCACCGGCATGACCGGACAGTTCAAGTTGACGTATAGCGCCTTTGGTATCCACTTGGCCTTTGATCTTAATCATAAGAATTAAGCGTTGATCGCTTCAACAACTAATTTAGTGTAAGGTTGACGGTGACCTTGTTTGCGGTGAGTGTCTTTACGACGTTTGTATTTGAAAGTCACGACTTTCTTAGCACGGCCTTGTTTTTCAACTTTAGCCACTACAGAAGCGCCTTCTACTAATGGAGTCCCAACTTTAGTTGATTCGCCACCTACTAAGACTACTTGGTCAAAGGTAACAGTTTCGCCTGCTTCTGCGTTGAGTTTTTCAACGAAGATTGTTTGACCTACTTCTACTTTTACTTGCTTTCCGCCTGTTTTGATAATTGCGTACATTCAAGCACCTCCTTTATTTTTCTTTCGGGGTTGTCCCCTGCACTTAGACTCGCCATGTTAAGTGACCAAAATTGGTGCTTAGACTCAACTTGCGCGGTTGCAGATGTGGTGCTACACATAAACAACAGTCATATTATAGACCATCCCGCTAGCAAAGTCAACTGCTAGTAGTGACTTCTTAGAAAAGTCCGAGTCCAAATTTCCTAGTTCTTTACCCTACTTAAGTAGACCTTGGCGTAACAAGAAGTCATGGGCCACTTCCTTGGCTGATTTGCCTTCCACATCAACTTGATAGTTCATGGTGGCCATTTCGGTCGCCGTAATCTTGTTGTGGAGCTTGTTGAGAATTCCCTCTAACTCTGGATGTTGCTTAAGCGTCTCCTCTCGTAAGAGTGGTGCCCCCTGGTAAGGTGGGAAGAGATGTTTATCATCTTGTAGGAGTTTGAGGCCATATTTGATAATTTGACTATCCGTCGAATAAACTTCGATGATATCAAGTTTATCCAATTCTAACGCCTGATAACGTAAGGCCGGTTCCATGGTTTGAATCTTAAGTTGTAAACCATAGAGGGCCTCCAGGCCTTTTTTCCCATCAGGCCGATCATTAAACTCTAAGGAGAAGCCCGTGCGAGCAGTCGCTTCTACCTTCTTCAAGTCCGAAATGGTTTCCAAGCCATGCTCCATGGCATAGGCTTCTTTGACCGCGATGGCATAGGTATTTTGGTAGGCCATAGGCTTGAGATAAATTAACTTATCCTGCTGGTAAATGCCATCCCGCGCCGCCTTGTAGACGGCTTCCTGGTCATTGGCCACCTGCGGTGGATTGGTTAGAAGCGAAGCGGTAATAGTCCCGGAGAATTCCGGATAGATATCGATACTGCCGGCCTTAAGGGCTTCATAGAGGAAAGAGGTCTTACCAAAGTTTGGCTTAACTTCGACTTGCAGGTGACTATCCTGTTCAATCAATTCCTTATAGAGATGAATCAAGATGTCAGGTTCAGCCCCTAATTTACCCGCAATAATCAACTTGTTGTTGCCCATTGGTAGGAAATAAGGTTGGGCAAAGCTTGCCACCACTAAGACCGCTGTAGCAAAGAAGCTTAAAAGCAAGGTCTTAGGACGCCGCTTTGTCAGCCCACCCAGAATTAAGCTAATGACCACTGCCAAGAAGGCTGAGCTAATAGCCCCAATCAAGATTAAGGCTGAATCATTTCGGTCAATCCCTAAGAGAATGAGGCTACCCAAGCCTCCCGCCCCGATCAAGGCGGCCAAGGTGGCGGTCCCAATAATCATGACGGCAGCTGTTCGAATACCAGACATCATGACCGGCATAGCCAGAGCAAGCTGATACTTACGTAGTTTTTCCCAGCGCGTCATACCAAAGGCTGTCGCTGCCTCTTCCAATTGAGGGTCTAACTCCCAGAAGGCAGTGATGGTATTTTGCACAATTGGAAAGAGCCCGTAAACCACCAGGGTCACAATAGCTGGTAGGGTTCCGATGCCAATAAAGGGAATCAACAAACCCAAGATTGCCAGTGAGGGAATAGTCTGCACAATCCCCGTTAACTGCAGCATCCAAGACGCCAGACGACGATAGTTAACCAGAATAATAGAGAGTGGCACGGCAATCAAAATGGCTAGCAAGAGAGCTGCTAGGGATATTTGCAGATGTTGCCAGATAGCCGTCTGCCAATCGCCAAAGCGATTAATAAAGACCTCAATCAAATTATGCATACTGCTCACCTCCCTTAAAGAATTGGGCGACTGTCTCATTAGCTGGCTCTGCTAAGATGGTAGCAGGATCCGCAATTTGCAGAATCTGCCCTTCCTGCATGACGCAAATCCGGTCCCCTAACTTAAGAGCTTCCTGCATATCATGGGTGACGAAAACAATCGTCAGACCTAACTCCTGATGCAATTGCTTGATTAAATCCTGGAGCTGGGTCTTAGAAACGGGGTCTAAGGCACTAAAGGGTTCATCCATTAACAATAATTGTGGCTGAGAAATAATTGCCCGCAGGATTCCTACCCGTTGCTGTTCCCCGCCTGACAACTGACTTGGATAACGGTCCTTATATTTTTCCGGCGCCAAGCCCACCTTGGTCATTAAGTCCTGGACGGCTTGCTGGCGCTTGGCCTTGGGCCATTTTTTCATTTCAGGGATGAGTTCGATATTCTCTTCCACCGTCAAATTGGGAAAGAGCGCCCCCTGCTGGAGGACATAGCCCGTATCCAGGCGCAAACTTCTAAGGTCAAGATCTTTAATGGCTTGATTATTCCGATAGATTTTGCCCTGGCTTGGCTCAATCAGACGGTTGATCATCTTAAGCGTAGTGGTTTTACCACTCCCACTTTTACCAACCAGGATGAAAAACTCCCCTGCTTCAATCTCAAAAGTCAAGTTATCTAGGGCGCGCGCCCCGTCAAATTCTTTACTTACTGCTTCAAATTTTATCATAAGGTCATCTCCTTCATTTGAGCTTCTAGGGCGGTCACATAGCGTGAGGTTAAGGCGACTAGCTGGTCCAATTCTTGGTCAGAAAAATCTGCCATAGCCGCCTCCTCCATGGCATGAAGTCGGCTGATAATCGGCTGGGCAAAGCCAAAACCATCTGGTGTCAGGCATACCTTTTTCTCTCGCTTGTCTTTCGTAGCGGAACATAGGCTGACATAGCCCTTGGCTAGCCAACTTTTAATGGTGGCATGGACAACCTGCTTGGTGGACTGGGTCTTTTCTGCCAGATAGCCTTGTGTGCAGCCATTTGGCGAGTGATAGAGCCAGAGCAGTATAGCCAGACCCTTGCCTTGGAGGCCTACCCGACGGGCATAGCATTCGAAAAGGCAGAGCTGTCGGTCACAGAGGCGAATATAAGGACGATGTGATGGTGTTGTTGTCATGGTCACCCTCCTCTCTTTCTTACTATAAGCCTAGCACAGTTGCTTTAGAATAGTCAAAATATTTGACTATTCGCAGACACAAAAACTCCGCGCTAAGCACGGAGTCAGTTTTAAACGATATAGTAATTCTCGTAACCTAACCAAGTCAGAATAGAACGGGTTGGGAAATAGAGGACAAAGGATAGGACCGTATTGAAAATTAAAGTCGGTACCAAGTTCTCCATAATAAAGCGACTCAAGGTCACCTGGGTATAGCCCGTCTCTCGATAGAAGACAAAGATAGCAAAGTCCAAGAGACTGATTAAGACGATGAAGAGCATAAAATGCACCAGCCCGCGCTTAGGTAGGTAACGTTTAATCCGGGTCACACAATAGGCGATGAACCAATAACCAAAGGCAAAAATCCCAATGATCGTCGTGTTATAACTATCTGCAACCACCCCAAACAAGAGGCTATAGAGGAGGACTTCACGCTCACGGAAATAGAAAGCAAAAGTGATGACCCAATAGAGCATCAGGTGACTGACAATCCGCTGACTATCAGCCAGAAACTCAGCTGGAAAGATAGCTGGCAAGGCGGAATCGATGATAATGGAGAAGAAGAAGACTAGTGGGATAAACCAACGTAATTTGCGTTCTCTAGTAACCTTCATACTTACTCACTCCGTCCCTGACGCTTAATAACCGTCACAAAGCGGATATCTGTCATTTCACCGGCTGGCTTAATCCGAACCGTTTGGAAGAGACCATAGTCATCCATCTTGGCTTCGGTCACTTCCCCGATTAAGAGTGAAGATGGCGTTACGCCCCCTAAGCCAGAGGTCTGAACCAAGTCCCCTGCTGCCACTTGAACAGTTGGGTCAACTTGTGTCATCAAGTATTCCTTGGTCTTGCGGTCATAGCCAGAAATAATCCCATTAGCTGAACCAGACTTAATCTGAATGCTAGCCGCTACCTTACCGTCATTGGATTGTTCATTGGATAGGAGTAGGACCTTAGAACTGGTTGGGTTGACTTCGATAATACGGCCAATCAAGCCGTTACCTGACATAACCGACATATTCTTCTGGATTCCTTCGTTAGCCCCTACGTTAATCACCAGGCTCTCCATCCATTGATCTGGGTTACGAGCAATAACAGTCGCATGAACAGTGGTATATTCGGACAGGGACTCGGTCAAGTTGAGCTCTTGCTTCATCTTGCCGTTTTCAGCCTCTAAATCGGCTACCCGCACTTGGAGCTCGTAAATCTTATCGATTTTTTCTTTTAAGTGTTGGTTTTCTTCATGGGTGTTAATCAAGTTGTCGACTGAATCCACGAAGCGCACGACCATGGAGACCGGCTCAGAAAAGAGACGGCCACCCCAGGCGGTCGCATCATTAATGGCACTGGTCACCGCATTGTTGGCCCCATTAATCATGGTGTAGGCGACCACGGATACTACTGCGATGGCAGACAGGAGTATCCAGATTAATTTCTTATTATTTAACATTCAAGTATATCTCCTTTTCTGCCTAACGCGCGTTCCGTTCTTTTTCTTTGGCTTGGTCGGTCATGGTCTTAAGCATTTTGCCAGCACCAATGGCTACAGCATCAATGGGCTGTTGACTCAAGTGAACGGGTACGCCCACGCTATCGTGCAAGCGTTCAGGCAGGCGTTTCAAGAGGGCTGCGCCCCCGGTCAAGACGATACCGTTCTCGCTAATGTCCGCAGCCAATTCAGGCGGCGTCACTTCTAAGACCTGGCGAATGCCGGTCGCAATTTGGCGAATGACTTCATCTAGGCCTTGGGCCACAACGGCTGCAGTCACTTCCTTGCTGTCAGGCAGACCTGTGCCCGAATTGCGGCCTTTGACGACCAGAGTATCTTCTTTGTCATAATCAGCATAAGCGGCATTGCCAATGGACAGCTTCAAGTCTTCGGCTGCCTGGTCCCCAATCACCAAGTGATAATGGGTCCGCACTAATTCCTTGATGGCTTGGTTCATAGCATTGCCTGCTGCGCGTGAGGTCAAGGATTTGACCACTTCACCATAGGAAATCAGGGCAATATTAGTAGTCCCCGCGCCAATATCGACTAGGAGGTGGCCACGTGGTTCATAGATTGGCAAATTAGCCCCTACGGCTGCCGAGAAAGACTCATCAATAATCATGGCCCGGCCAATCCCCAAGTCCTTGAGGGCATCCACAACGGCACGACGCTCAACCTTGGAAATATTGCTTGGGACTGAGATAACCACCTCAGGCTTAGACAAACTGCGGTGGAGGGCCTTCTTGATGAAGAAAGCCAAGAGTTGTTTGGTCAAGGAAAAATCTGCGATGACCCCATCTTGGATGGGATGAATGGTTTCATATTTGTCGGACGTACGCCCAACTAAAGCCGCTGCTTCCTTGCCATAAGCCACGACTTCTTTGGTTTCTGAATTGATTGCGATAATAGAAGGTTCTCTTAACGCAATGCCCTTATTCTCAATGTAAATGATGGTATTAGCGGTCCCTAGGTCAATCCCTAAGCGTTGCTTGCCGAATAAAGCCATTAAGATGTCCTCCTTCACTAGAAATTATAGCTACAATCCATTATAGCAAAAAAGCCCCCTTCATTCTACTCTTGACCGTTGAAATATTTGAAATTTGCCTGACACGCCCCCGCCTTAAAAATCTTAGCCCTAAAAAATGCGAAAGCCACCCCTTTGGGCTATATATATATGAGGAGTGATTTTATGAGAAAAACCGTCAGCTACCTAAGAGAACTACCTCCCGATAGTCTGCCAAGGGAACGGCTGGTTCATTTTGGTGCTAAGGCCCTATCTAACCAAGAGTTACTGGCCATCCTGCTAGGGACCGGCAGTCAGGACTTGAGGGTCTTAGACTTATCCCTGGCTGTCCTAACCCATTTTCGGGACTTGAGTGAGCTCAAAACAGCTAGCCTAGATCAGTTTGAAGCCATTAAGGGCATCGGACCCGTCAAGGCCATCCAACTTCAAGCCTGCATCGAGCTTGGCCAACGCATTGCCCAGAAGCGACCGCCTAAGTTGGGGACCTTAACCTCCACCAAGGCGGCTGGCCAGTGGTTGCACGATGCCCTCTGCGATATGCAGCAGGAGCACCTCATGGCCCTCTTCCTAAACAGCAAGAATCAAGTCATTCGTCAACAAATCATCTTTATTGGCTCAGTCAATGCCAGTGTAGCCCATCCCCGCGAAATCTTCAAGGAAGCCGTCAAGTATCCGACTGCCCGCCTCATTATCGCCCATAACCATCCCTCTGGGGATCCTGAGCCTTCTCAGGCTGACCTGCACTTCACCCAACGCATGATTCAATGTGGTGATTTGATGGGTATCGAACTCCTTGATCACTTCATTATTGGCCATGATGACTATATTAGCTTGCGGGAAACGACTAAACTATTCCACTAAATTGTCCGTACAACCAATAAGTTGCGTCAGTATCTTTAATAGATATGCATAGTATTTCCAATTATTTTTAGTATAACGCTTGCAATTTGTATGGTGAGTGCTATAATAAACTTATATTTTATGTTTAGTAAGATCGCGATGTCCCTATCACCTTCTAACGACGGCTAGAATATAATATAGACTGTGCGACAGCACAAGGAGGAATTGCATAATGGAGCAAGGCAAGGTAAAATGGTTTAACTCAGAAAAAGGTTTCGGTTTTATCGAACGCGAAAACGGCAACGATGTATTCGTTCACTTTTCTGCTATTTTGGGTGACGGCTATAAAACCTTAGAAGAAGGCCAAGCTGTTAACTTCGAAGTTGAAGAAGGCGCTCGTGGACCTCAAGCAGCAAATGTTGAAAAATTAGCTTAATACTAATAAGCACAGAAAAAGCGATGGTACTTCCATCGCTTTATTTTTTTCGACAGATTTCGGGACCGGTTTTTGTAATTTAATTTTATATATAATTTATCTAAAAAATTCCTTGACCTGGCTGATAAAATAAAGGGAACCAGTTAAAATCAAGGCTTTTTTCGCTTGCTTCTGACCTGCTTGATAATCCGTTAGTTTAGGCTGCCAGTCTAGGAAAGGCAAGGCTGTTTGCGCCTGCCAATCAGCTTGGGTCATGGCGCCAGGATAGTCGAAGGTCGACAGATAGACTTCCATCCCCTCTTCCGCCCACTTGTGCAGATAAGTTAGATGACTGGCCTGGTCCTTGCGCTTGAGGCCAGCGAAAATCAGTGTCACCTGGTAATCTGCCAAATCATGCGTCAGAAAGTAATCCAAGGCCTGGAGCCCTTGACTATTATGGGCGCCATCGACCAAAATAAGTGGCTCATGACTTAAGCACTCTAGACGTCCCTGCCAGCTTACCTGTTCTAGACAAGCTAGAGCCTGGTCCCAGTCAATCACATCTTGTTTTTCATTCATCCAAGCTTCAAAGCCTGCCAAAGCAAGAGCCAGATTGTCTCCCTGGTGCTGACCTAACATGGCAATGGTCACCTGGTCAAAGCAGCGTCCAGACGGTAAGGTCACTTGCCAGCTTCGCTTAGCCATTCCTTTGCCTTCTTGCACAGGAGTGACATAAAAATCCCGGCCTAATTGCATGACCTGTCCTTGGAAGTTTTGATTAACCAGTAGGTCAGGTAAGACTGCCAAGGCTTCTTGGGGCAGGCGTCCCAGCCCGACTAGCCCAGTTCCCGGCTTAATAATGCCAAACTTTTGCTGGGCAATCTCTGCCAGACTATGGCCTAGTCGGTCCTGATGATCAAAGCCAATAGTGGTAATCAGGGCCATATCAGCCTCCAGCACATTGGTGCAATCCCAGAGTCCTCCAACCCCTACTTCAATCAGGCAGACATCAAGCTGACACTGGCTAAAATAGACTAGCATCATGACGGTATAGAGCTCAAAACCAGAGAGCGGCCCCCAATCTGCTGCTATCAATTTTTCATTAAGCTCCACCATAGTACGGACCAATTCCAGTAGTTTCTCATCCTCAATGGGCTGGCCGTTCACCATGAGTCGCTCGTTGAAGGCCAGGATATGGGGCGAGGAAAAGGCCCCCACTCTCAAGCCTTGGCTGAGAAACAAGCCCTGTAAATAGGCCAAGGTCGAGCCCTTGCCGTTGGTACCAGCTAGTTGAATAATACTTGGTAGAGACTCATGTGGCTGGCCTAGCAGACATAAAGCATAACGCATACGCTCAAAACCTGGTCTCAGCTGGTGACTGGTCTGCCGACTAAGCCAGTCATGAGCTGCTTCAATACTTGTAATTTCTTGTCCCATGACATCCTCCTCTTAAGTCCTAACTTAAATCAAGGCATAGACGGAAGGCTAGGACTACTGTCCTAGCCTTCTAATAGCATGCTACTTACATTAAGTCTTTGACTTGTTGAATCCGTTCCTTAACGGTCTCTAATTGGCTGAGGTAGCCTTGACGCTTGTTGCGTTCTTCCGCCACCACATGCTCTGGCGCGCGTGAAACGAATTTCTCGTTAGACAATTTGCCGTCAATACGTGCGACTTCTTTCTCCAACTTAGCTTGTTCGCCTTCCAGACGGGCTAACTCATCTTCTAGCTTAATCAAGCCCTTAAGTGGCATTAAAATCTCAGCGAAGCTCAAGACTTGGGTCACCACTTCTTCTGGATGCTCTGGCGCTTGACTAATCACCAGTTGAGCAGGGTTACAGAAGCGTTTGATGTAGGCTTGGTTAGCTTCTAGAAGGGCTTGGCCCGTTGCATCTTGAACCTTAATGTAGAGATCTACTGGCTTAGATAATGGCGTGTTCATCTCGTTACGGATGGTCCGTACGGCACGAATTAATTCCATTAATTGGGCCATTTGGGCCTCCACTTGGCTATCTTGGTAAGCCTCCATTACTCGTGGGTAGGCAGCCACTACGATGGACTTGTCTTGGCCACCAATTTGTTGCCAGATTTCTTCCGTAACAAATGGCATGATTGGGTGGAGCAGACGGAGGAATTGATCTAAGACAAAGACCAAAATAGATTTGGTGGTTGTATTAGCGGCTTCCTTGTCTTGGAGCTGCTCCTTGGTCATTTCAATATACCAATCACAGTAGTCGTCCCAGATGAAGCTATAGAGGATACGGCCAGCTTCCCCAAACTCGAAGCGTTCGAAGAGACGGGTCACGTCCGCAATGGTGGTTTGGAGACGGGCTAGAATCCAACGGTCTGCTAGGGTTAAGTCTTGGCCAATGGACAAGTTATCCAAGGTCAAGTCGCCCACGTTCATAAGCACATAACGGCTGGCATTCCAAATCTTGTTGATGAAGTTCCAAGCTGCATCCATCTTATCAGTCGAGAAGCGGACATCTTGGCCAGGTGCTGAACCATTGGCCAGGAACCAACGCAGGGAGTCTACCCCATACTGCTCGATGACATCCATTGGGTCCACCCCATTACCCAGGGACTTGGACATCTTGCGACCTTCCGCATCCCGAATCAAACCATGGATGAGGACATTTTGGAAAGGTCGACGACCGGTGAATTCCAAACTCTGGAACATCATGCGGCTAACCCAGAAGGTCAGGATGTCATAGCCCGTTACCAAGGTGTTGTTAGGGAAGTAGCGTTTGAAGTCAGCTGACTCTTCATCAGGCCAACCCATAGTTGAGAATGGCCAGAGGGCACTTGAGAACCAGGTATCTAAGACGTCTGGATCTTGGGTCCAGTTTTGGCTGTCTGCAGGAGCTTGCATGCCCACATAAACCTCACCTGTCTCATTGTGGTACCAGGCTGGGATTTGGTGCCCCCACCAGAGTTGACGGGATACTACCCAGTCGTGAATGTTTTCCATCCAACGAATGTAGGCATCGTTAAAGCGCGGTGGGTAGAAGTTAACGGTATTCTCCCCTTGAGCCTTCTGAGCGGCAATAGCTTGCTCAGCCAAAGGCCCCATGCGGACGAACCATTGCGTCGATAGACGAGGTTCTACTACCACGCCAGTCCGCTCAGAGTGGCCTACAGAGTGTAAGTGTTGTTCAATCTTAACTAAGAGGCCAGCAGCTTCTAAGTCCGCTACAACGGCCTTACGCGCAGCAAAGCGATCCATGCCTTGGTACTTGCCAGCTAATTCGTTCATGGTTGCATCATCGTTCATGACATTGATACGTGGCAAGTCATGACGGTTACCCACTTCAAAGTCATTCGGGTCGTGAGCTGGCGTAATTTTTACGACCCCAGTCCCAAAGTCTTGCTCAACATATTCATCAGCAATCACTGGAATTTCGCGGTTAACTAATGGCAAGATAACCTTCTTACCAATCAAGGCTTGATAACGCTCATCATCTGGGTGAACCGCCACGGCTGTATCCCCTAAGAGGGTTTCAGGACGGGTAGTCGCCACTTCTAAGTAGCCAGAACCGTCTGCCAAAGGATACTTCATGTGGTAGAAAGCACCCTCTACATCCTTATGGATGACTTCAATATCAGATAAGGAAGTCTTAGCTGCTGGGTCCCAGTTGATGATGTATTCGCCACGGTAGAGCAAGTCCTTCTCATAGAGGGTGACGAAAACCTTCTTAACGGCTTCTGACAAGCCCTCATCCAGAGTAAAGCGTTCACGACTATAGTCGACAGAAATCCCCATCTTAGCCCATTGTTGGCGAATGTGGCCGGCATATTCTTCCTTCCAAGCCCAGGTTTGTTCCAGGAATTTCTCCCGGCCCAGGTCATAGCGAGACAGGCCTTGGCCACGTAATTTTTCTTCGACCTTGGCTTGGGTGGCAATGCCGGCATGGTCCATACCAGGTAACCAGAGGGTGTCAAAACCTTGCATACGTTTCTGACGGATAATCATATCTTGCAAGGTCACGTCCCAGGCATGACCCAGGTGGAGTTTACCGGTTACGTTTGGTGGTGGAATGACAATAGAATAAGGTTCTGCTTCTGGGTCTTTCGATGGCTTAAAGACGCCACGTTCTAACCACTCTTCGTATTTCCCGGCTTCAATGGCCTGGGGATTATACTTGGTTGATAGTTCTTTGGTCATAAGAATCCTCCTGATGGTTGATGATTGGTTTGCTTTGATTGATGAAGTCTCGGGGGCAAAATAAAAATCGCCCTAGTCAGCACAAGGCTGCCTAGGGCGAGCTAAGTCGCGGTACCACCTAAGTTTATCACTCGTCTGTTGCTATCGGAGTGTCTCCTCCGTCAGGGACTACTGGACAGGAGTCTGTCGTTGGCACCTGATACTCTGAGCTACTTGGTTCATCCTGTGGAAGCTTTCAGCCTGAGGCTTCCTCTCTGGATTAGGCGGTTGAACCCCTTCTCTTCATCGTCTCTTATGTGAATACACTAAGTGTAGCAGAAAAGTTCAGTCATGACAAGCTATTCATTAATTGAGACTAGGCGAACTTTCATAATATCTGGATTGGTGGATAATTCTTCAATTAATTGGACGTGGGTAAGGTCCTTAGGCAAGTGGATGGTAAAGGTATTGCGGTAAATCTTCTTGCCGTCTACATTGGTTACATCGAATTGAACATCGGTCAGCTCAATGTGATGAGTCTTGAAGAAGTCGGCAAAGAATTCCTTGGTAGCTACGCGATGAACATAATGAATTTCGAGACGCTTAACGTCCGGGATACGGACAATAAAGCGAATGACCGTTAGGGAGAAAATGACCCCTAAGAAGGTCAAACCAGCAATTTCATAGTAACCCATACCGAGCGCAATCCCGAGTGCAGCTGTTGTCCAGAGGGAAGCAGCCGTAGTCAGGCCAGCAACCCTTTGCTTGGTAACCACAATGGTCCCAGCACCTAAGAAACCAATCCCGCTGACGATAGGGGCTAATAAACGCACTTGGTCTACTGAAATTTGAGGGTATTCATTTATTTTTTGATAGAAGACCGCCGCTTGAATCATGGAGATAGCGGTAGCTCCGATACAGACTAAAATATGGGTACGCAGACCGGCCGGCCGATTCTTACGTTGGCGGTCATAACCGATAACCCCAGCGAAGAGGATGGCCAGACAGAGTCTGACTAAAATAACATAAGCTGACATGAGTGCTTCCTTTCTGACTTTAAATAACAGTCCATTATAGCCCATCCCACTTAAAAATGCGAGTTAATTGCCCTCTTAGGCATGAAAAAAGGGCTGATATTCAGCCCTTTTCCTAGAGGCCTCGCTTGCGGCGGAAGGCCGTAATCTTGTTCATTGCCCGGTCCAATTCAATCTTAGCCTTGACAAAGGCCTTGTTATCCTTGTTGGCAATAGCTTCTTGCATATTAATCTCAGCTTCTTGTTGTTCCACGCTGACTTGAGCTTCATCAATGTCTTTCCCACGAATAGCATAGTTAGAGATAATCTCTACTTCATTGTTGCGCATTTCCAAGACGCCACCATTAATGGCGATAAAGTCATCAGTAAAGCCTTCATGTACCCGCACTACCTTGACAACGCTAAGTTCTAGCGGTGCCAAAATTGGCGTATGGTTAGGTAGAACGGTTAGGCCACCATCTACTGCCCGCACACTGCAGGACAGGGCTTGGTGATCATAGATAACCCCTTGAGGCGAGTAAATACGTACCCGCATGGTATGCTGGTCCTTTGGATTGGCCATAGTGGTCACCTTCTTAATCTAAGCCTGCTGGCAAGTCAACGCCCATTTTACGGGCTTTTTCAATGGCTTGGCTAATTGGCCCCACATTACGGAAGGCTTCTTCAGGTAAGGCATCGTACTTACCGTCCACAATTCCTTCAAAGCCATGAAGGGTTTCTTCAATTGGCACGAAGGAACCAGGAATCCCGGTAAAGGCTTCGGCTACGTGGAAGTTTTGCGATAGGAAGAATTGCAGACGACGTGCACGTTTAACCACGATTTTCTCTTCATCAGATAATTCTTCAATCCCCAGAATGGCAATAATATCTTGCAACTCACGATAGCGTTGCAGAATCTTCTGTACCTTAAGGGCAATGTTGTAGTGGCGTTGGCCGACAATTTCTTCTGCCAAGGCACTTGAAGTGGAAGCCAGCGGATCCACCGCTGGGTAAATCCCTTGCTCGGTCAAACGACGTTCCAAGTTGGTAGTCGCATCCAAGTGGGCGAAAGTTGTGGCTGGCGCTGGATCCGTATAGTCATCGGCAGGCACGTAGACGGCCTGGATAGAGGTAATGGACCCATTCTTAGTTGAGGTAATCCGTTCTTGCATGGCCCCCATTTCAGAAGCCAAGGTTGGTTGATAACCCACGGCAGAAGGCATACGACCTAGTAAGGCAGAGACTTCTGACCCAGCTTGGGTGAAACGGAAGATGTTGTCGATGAAGAGCAACACGTCTTGTTTGAGCTCATCACGGAAGTATTCGGCCATGGTCAAACCAGTTAAGACAACCCGCATACGGGCACCAGGTGGCTCGTTCATTTGGCCGAAGACCATGGCGGTCTTCTTGTTAACCCCGGATTCACGCATTTCGAAAACCAAGTCGTTCCCTTCACGCGTCCGTTCGCCAACCCCGGTGAAGACTGAAATCCCCCCTAATTGTTCGGCAATGTTATGAATTAATTCTTGAATAAGGACCGTCTTCCCTACCCCGGCACCGCCGAAGAGGCCGATTTTACCCCCTTTGATATAAGGGGCTAAGAGGTCGATGACCTTAATCCCGGTCTCAAGAATAGTATAACTAGAACTTAATTCTTCAAAAGTTGGTGCTGGACGGTGAATCCCCCGCACCTCATGATCACCATCTAGGCGACCCATATCATCAATTGGTTGACCTAAGACGTTGAAGACCCGGCCTAGGGTCACTTCCCCCACGGGCACTTCAATCAAACGGTCTGTATCCAGTACGGCTAGCCCACGCTGGAGCCCGTCGGTAGATTCCATGGCGATGGTCCGCACCACCCCATCCCCTAAGTCTAAGGCAACTTCCAAGGTAATGGATTGGGACAGGTCTACATCTGACAAGTCCATTGCTTCACTGACGGGTTGACGGGTGACCACCAAGGCATGGTGGATATCAGGTACCCCATTTTCAACCGGAAAAGCCACATCGACAACTGGGCCGATGACTTGCTCAATTCGTCCAATCCGCATGGTCTAATCCTCCTTCTTCTTATTATCATTCAGGGCGTTGGCCCCATTGATAATCTCTAAAATTTCATTGGTTACTCGTAATTGACGTTCTTGGTTAAATTGCTGCTTCAAGGCGTCAATCATCTCATTGGCTGCGTCTGTCGCACTGCGCATGGCATTCATACGACTGCCGTGTTCAGCCGTCTTGGCATCGACAATGGCCCCATAGATCTGGCTCTCCGCAAACTGTGGCAGGAGCACGTCTAGCAAGGCCCCTTGAGAGGGCTCTACTAGATAGTCAACATTGGCCATATCATCCTCGTCCTCATCTAAGACATCTAAATCAGTCAAAGGCAAGACCTGGTCAGCCCGGAATTGGGAGGTAACTGCGTTAATATGGTGGTTGTAGCAGACATAGAGGGCATCGAAGGCCTGCTCCTTGAAGAGCTTGACCGCCCGTTTGACGATGGCTTGCACCTCACCGAAGGTTGGTCGGTCAGAAATGTCATGCATTTCCTTGGCTACATAGTAGCCGTTCTCCCGACAAAACTTAGCAATAGGCTCACCAATGGCTAGGACCACAATCTCACTCTTGTCGGCATGGTCTTCTTCAAACATCTGTTGAACCGCCTTGATAATGGAGGAGTTGTAGCTCCCCGCCAAACCACGATCTGAGGAAATAATCAGATAGCCAGTCTTCTTAACGGGACGCTCTAAGAGCATATCGTGAAAGTCGATATAGTTGAGCCCGTCTTGACGAATGGGCACCCCATCGTCTAAGAGCTCCAACTGAGACTTCGCCACATGGGAGACCATCTTGCGTACTTTCTCGGCATAGAGGAAGTAATCCTTGGCATCTTGGGCCATCTTATTATACTTGGCAGCCGACACCATCCGCATGGCATTGGTGATTTGGGCAGTCTTTTTAGTGGACTCAATCCGCTTTTTAATTTCATTTAAAGCCATTTATGTCCGCCCCTCCTCAGGCTTAGTCAGCGACCAAAGGCCGCGCACTCAATGGTTGGAAGCGTTGGCCGAATTCAGCCAAGATACTATCCATGAGTTGTTGATCAGGTAGAACCTTCTTAGTCACAATCTCATGCAAGATGATATCGTAGTTATCTCGGAAGAAGGTCATAAGTTGGTCTTGATAGTCTTCAATCATTTCCAGTGGCACAGAATCCATATAGCCATGAATCAAGGCATAAAGGATGACCACTTGTTCTTCAACTGGCAAGGTCTTGTGCAGCTTCTGCTTGAGCACCGCTACGGTCCGTTTCCCACGGTTGAGTTTGTGTTGGGTTGCTGCATCAAGGTCTGACCCGAACTGAGTGAAGGCTTCTAATTCGCGGTAGCTAGCCAAATCAATCCGCAAGGTACCAGAGACCTGTTTCATCGGCTTGAGCTGGGCTGCTCCCCCTACCCGGGAAACTGACAGACCGGCGTTAATAGCAGGTCGAATACCCGAGAAGAAGAGATCACTTTCCAAGAAGATTTGACCATCGGTGATGGAAATGACGTTGGTTGGAATGTAGGCTGAAATATCCCCAGCCTGAGTTTCCACGATTGGCAACGAGGTTAAGGACCCACCACCTAAGGCGTCACTGAGTTTGGCACTACGCTCTAAGAGGCGTGAATGCAAGTAGAAGACGTCCCCTGGATAAGCTTCACGACCTGGTGGGCGCTTGAGCAGGAGGGACATTTCACGGTAGGCCGCAGCTTGCTTAGATAGGTCATCGTAGACCACCAAAACGTGCTGGCCATTATACATGAATTCTTCCCCGATTGCCGTCCCTGAATAAGGCGCTAGGTAAAGTAAAGGCGCAGGTTGTGAGGCAGAAGCTGTCACGACGACAGTATAGTCCATGGCCCCATATTGTTCTAAGGTGTTGACCAGGTTCTTAACCGTGGATTCCTTCTGACCAATGGCCACGTAGATACAGATAACATCCTTACCCTTTTGGTTGATAATGGCATCAACCGCTAAGGAAGTCTTCCCTGTCTTACGGTCCCCGATAATCAGTTCCCGTTGACCACGACCAATCGGTACTAAGGCGTCAACTGCCTTAATCCCTGTTTGCATTGGTTCATTCACACTCTGGCGGTCCATGATACCAGGCGCAGGTGTCTCAACTGGACGGGTACGGTTGCTGTCAATCCGACCTAAGCCATCCAATGGACGACCCAGAGGGTCCACAACACGCCCCAATAAACCAGGACCTACTGGGACTTCCATGATTTTACCCAGACGGCGAACTAAGTCACCTTCGTGGATATTCTCGTACTTACCGAAAATGATAATCCCCACATCATTAGATTCTAGGTTTTGCACCATGCCGATAGAGCCATTGGCGAACTCGACCATCTCACCTGACATGACATTCTCTAGCCCAATAACACGGGCAATCCCGTCACCGATAAAGGTGACCGTCCCGATTTCTTCTAAATTGTCTTGCGATCTAAAGCGGCGGATCTGTTGACGTAAACGATCTTCTAAACGCTCTGTCATCTACGATTCATCTCCTTGTAACCAGCCTTTTTCTAAGAAGGCACGTATTTCTCTTAATTTCTTCTGCCCTGTCACTTCATAGTAGAAGGTCTCTGACTGTAGACGCACCCCAGTAATCAAGCTAGGGTCGACCACCGTCGTAATGCGACGCAGAGGCTTCTTAGTAATTTCCATGAATTTACGGGTCATCTTTTCCTTCTCATCTTCAGTCAAAGGCACAGCACTGGTAATCATCAAGGTCTCAGAACGAACTTGGCGACGACTTTCTTCATGGTTTTCATAACCACTAGAAATTTGCGCCATGAGTTTGTCCAAGAGTCGGTCCTCATACTGGGTCCGGTTCTCATCGCGAACTTGACCCGCAGCAGACGACTCCCTAGCTTGATTATCAGCGGCAGCCTGGGCGACTTCACCATGATAGGTTTCTAGGTATTCTTGTTGCATCTTACGCAACAATTTATCTTCGAAGGTTTTCTCCCGTTTCTTCTTAGCCTCTTCCAAATCAGCAATTTGGGGACGTTTGAGAGAGACAGAGGCTTGCTTTACTTCTTCTGTCATGATAAATCATCCATTCTTTCAATAAAGTCGTCCACTAAACGGTGATAGTCTTCTGGTTTGATTTCCCGTTGGATAATCTTCTCAGCAATCTCAATAGAGATGTCTGTCAATTCAGCTCGCAAATCGCTCAGCATACGGCGACGTTCCAAGGCAATGTCCTTCTGAGCCGTCTCCTTCATGCGGATAACCTCTTCTTTGGCTTCCTTAAGCATGGTGTCTTGAACTTGCAGACTTTGTTTCTTGGCTTGCAAGATAATTTGAGTTGCTTCCGCCCGCGCGTCACGCAAAGCTAATTGCGCATCGCGGTTAGCGTCTTGGGCAGCTGCCTTTTCAGAAGCAGCCGTCTGAATGTCGTGGTCAATGACCTGTTTGCGCTCTGACAAAATCTTATTCAGCGGGCCCCAGGCAAAGCGTTTCACGATGAGAAGCAAAATCACGAAGGCCACCAAGGTAACAATGGTATGGCCCAACGAGGTATTGATACTTGTATTTAATAACAGCGTGTTCATATATAGCCTCCCGAATTTGACCTTCAAGTGTCAGCTGGCTTATTTGAAGGCGAAAAGTAATGCGATAACGACCGCAATGATAGGCACGGCTTCAATCAGACCGACACCCAAGAACATGGTCATCCGTAATTTACCTTCCAATTCTGGTTGGCGAGCGATTGATTCGATGGTCTTAGAAATAACCATCCCGTTCCCGATTGATGCCCCTAATGCAGCGAAGGCAACAGCGATTGCAGCAGCGATTGCGTAATCCATAATATATCTCCTTTAATCAATAAATATAGTCAGTTTATTCGTGTTCCGTCTCAACCTTATGGGACATGTAAACCATGGTTAAGGTGACGAAGATGTAGGCTTGAATGGAACCTACAAAGAGTGAGAATCCTTGCCAAATAATTTGGATCAGAATCCCAACAGGCCAAGTGACTAGACCGGCAGAGGTTGCCAAGTTAGCAATCAAGCCCAGTAGGACTTCACCCGCGAAGATGTTCCCGTAGAGCCGTAAGGCCAGGGTAATCGTGTTGGTGAACTCTTCAATGATTTTCAACGGAATCATGGCCTTCATTGGCTTGGTATAGCCGTTAATCAGGTAACCCTTGAAACCTTGTTTCTCAACCCCAATATAGTGGGAGAGCAGAATCATTAAGGCTGCCATGGACAAGCAGACGATTGGGTCAGCCGTTGGGCTACGCCAATAGGAATGTTCGCCATAGTTAAGCATGAATGGTAAGCCTAGCATGTTAGCCACGAAAACAAACAAGAACAATGTCAGCCCAAGTAGCTGGTACATTTGGGCATTGGGATCCGTAATGGCCCCACCCACGATACCGCGGACAAAGTCGATGATGGTTTCTAGGAACAATTGAGGTTTACCCGGTTGGTCAACCGACAGTTTACGCGTACACCAAACGCACAAGCCCCATATTAGGAGCACTGTCGCAATGGTCGCCAGCACTGTATTCCAACTGAAGGCTAAGCCAAAGAGTTCAAATATGCGTGATTCTTCCACACGTCTTCCCTTCTTTCCTCCATTGTATTTTTTGTGCGTTCGTAAGAGATTGACTACAATTCCATAGAAAAGCACACATTATTACTCTACTATATCACTTTCAAATCTGCTTGACAATTCAAGTGACCGCTTCCAAATAACGAATTTTAGTCTTTGAATTTTTTATAAAATATTTGTTCGTTTAACATTTCGATACTAGGTGTCTCAAGACCTGATATAATGACCTCAGGCCATATAAAAAGACACCAAAAATACATTTGTTTCCAGGGCCTCTTATCTATAGTTTTTTCTTATAGATCGAGGCTTGTGACCTCCTATTTGGACGACCAAAAAAGGCGAACTCACCAGGGAGTCGCCTCTTGGCTTCTAAGCCGTCTAGCTCACAGGCTAATTGGCTTAGAGGTATTGTGCTAGAATGGCTTCTAATTTTGCTTGGTCATGGTAGCCAATGAGTTTTTCAACGGGCTGACCATCTTTCTTAACCAAGAGTGTTGGAATAGACATAACGCCAAACTCTTGAGCTACCTTTTGCTCTTCATCCACGTTCATCTTGAAGAATTCTACTTGACCTTCATATTTCTCGCTGAGCGCATCGATAACTGGCCCTTGCATACGACAAGGCCCACACCATGGTGCCCAAAAGTCAACAACGGTTACGCCTTCTGCAGTTGAAGTTAAAAATTCAGCATCTGTTAAATGTTTTGCCATAATACAGACTCCCCTTTTGCTTGTGATACTCCTATTGTATCACTGGACTGTGAGGACGCCTATTTTTTTGCTCACTACTTGAAATAAACAATGGTCGAACCATTACCACCTGCATTGGCTGGCGAATATTCGAAGCGGTCAACCTGAGGATGTTTGGCTAGGACTTCCTTAACTCCCTGTCTCAGAGCCCCGGTCCCCTTACCATGAATAATGGTGACCATAGGATGGTTGGACAGTAGCGCCGCATCCAGGTATTGGCGCAGACGATAGAGGGCTTGCTCATAGCGTTCGCCTCGCAGGTCTAAGCTAGTCTGCACCTTGGCCCCCGCTTGACGGTGAACATTGACCTTGGTCTTAGTCTCCACTTGATTGAGCGGTTCTAGTTCTTCCAGCTCAAATTTCATCTTAAGAATCCCCATTTGGACAATGTATTCCTTGCCCTTGACTTCTATAATAGTCCCGCGTTGGCCATAGCTTAAGACCTCCACATCGTCCCCTACCTTGAGTTGACGGTTATTCTTGGCCTTCTTAAGGACCTTATTCTTCTTGAGATTTTCGGGTTGTTTGAGTTGCTCAAAGCCAGCTCGTTTCTCAATCAAGACATGCTCCTTGATGGTCTGATTCTGGCCTTGTTCTAACTGTAAGTCACGAATCTCTTGAATCAAGGCTTCGGCTTGCGCCTGAGCCTGGGCCACCTTGGCATTAGCTTCTTGCTTGGCCTTGTCTTGGAGGCGTTCCTTGGCTTCTAGCCAGCGATTGTATTCATGTCGCAAATCGGCATGTAGCTGTTGGGCCTCTTCCAGCAAGTTTTGGGCTGCTTCATGGTCCAACTCAGCCTGACGTCGTTCTTCTTCCAGCTTAGCCACCATGTCATTAAGGGCCTGACTGTCTTCCTTAATCCCTTGACGGGCTTCTTCCAATATACTTGGATCCAAACCCAGACGCCCTGAAATATCAAAGGCGTTGGACCGGCCCGGCACCCCTAGCAAGAGGCGATAGGTTGGTGACAGGGTCTGGGCATCGAATTCCATGCTGGCATTAAGGGTATTGGCTGTCTCATGGGCATAGAGCTTAAGTTCAGGATAGTGGGTGGTTGCCATGACCAGGGTCCCGATTTTGCGCAAATGGTTGAGGATGGCCATAGCCAGGAGGGCCCCTTCTTGAGGGTCCGTCCCGGAACCTAACTCGTCAAAGAGAACCAAAGATCGGTCGGTCACCTGATTCAAGATGCTGACAATATTAGTCATATGGGAACTAAAGGTGGACAGGTTTTGTTCAATGGACTGCTCATCTCCGATATCGGCATAGACGGCATCAAAAATGCCCAGGCGGCTCCCCGCCTCAGCCGGGATATGGAGACCTGACTGGCCCATCAACTGTAAGAGACCCAGCGTCTTAAGCAAAATAGTCTTACCACCTGTGTTAGGCCCGGTAATAATCAGGGCTTGATAGTGCTCACCCAGAATGATATCGTTAGTCACAATCTTGTCTGCTGCAATCAGGGGATGACGGGCTTGGTAAATGGCCACGATTTGCTGATCCGAGAATTTTGGTCGAGTGGCTTCTAGCGACTTGGCATAGTGGGCGCGGGCTTGGATATAGTCCAAATGGGCCACAACCCACTCGTTGCGCTTGAGTTCTTCTTGATAAGGCATAAGGGCCTCTGACAGAGCCATTAAAATCCGCTCAATTTCTTGGCGTTCGGCCCGTTGCAATTCAGCCCGTTTGTTGTTAAGCTCCATGACAGCCTGGGGCTCAATATAGAGAGTCTGCCCCGTTGAAGACTGGTCGTGGACGGTACCCCCAAATTGATGCTTGTACTCGGCCTTGACCGGCAAAACATAACGGTCATTCCGCATAGTGACCAAAGCATCGGACAATTGGCTGGCCTTGGACTTAAGCAGTTGGTTGAGTTGCAGGCGGATTGCTTGCTCCATCTGGCCTTGTTGGCGACGGATGCTGGCTAAGAGAACCGAAGCCGATGAGAGGACCGAACCATCTTCATCAATGGCTTGGGCCAGTTCGGATTCAATTTCTGGTAAGGTCACCACTTGGTAGACCCAGGCCGTAAGGGCTGGATAGGTCTTCTCTTCGGCTGCCAACTGGTCGAAGAACTTCATGAGTTGATGAATGGTCGATAGGAGCTTGGCAATGCCAGCCAGTTCCTGGCCATTGAGGCTGGCGCCTAATTCCAAGCGTTTAAGTGCCATGTCAATATTGACTAGGCGCGGAATCGGTAATACTTTTCCTTGCATCAAAATACCGAGCGCTTGCTCGGTTTCTGACTGCCATGTTTGAATCATGTCCAGCTGGTCGCTAGGCGCCATGGCTTGAACCAGGCGCTCAGCTGACTCGGTCTGGAGATAGTGTTGCACGGCTTGTTTGATTTTACCGAATTCCAAGGTGCTAAAAATCTTCTGATCCGTCACCTTGAATTCCTCCTTTAATATTAACGGTTGTTGTGATTGTTGGGATTGGCCTGGAGCCAGAGGCGGTTGGCCATATCAGATAAGACAGGTGTTTGCGACACGACCCGATAAGCAATCGGGTTATTAACAAATTGTTGTTGAACGCCTTCTAGCGGTACCAAGGATAAGGTAAAGAGCGAGAAGAAAATCCAGATATAGGCGATAAGGACACTAATCAGTCCGCCCCCGATGTGGTTAGCCCATTTGAAAACTTCATAGAAGGCTAACTTACGGAAGAAGAGACTAATAAACTCGGTCACTAACCAACCTGCCACCACAATGGCAATATAGGCCACGACCCGATAGAAGGCCTGGTCGATGACGAAGCTAGTCGCTTGATCATAGAAGGTCATCTGGGTATTCTGTTGAACCGATGGGAAAGGAATAAAGTTAGAGATAAAACGTGCCAATGGTTGATAGTGGCGATTGGCAATGGTCATGGCGATGACAAACCCAATCAGACGCACCACTTGCATAACCAAGCCACGGCGATAACCGCGGTAGAAGGCATAGATAAGAATCAAGAGCATGAGTAAGGTTAACATGAAGGATTTCCTCCTTAATTACTTTCTGTATTACTTTCTGGTAAAGGGAACCTGAGGGCTGGCCTTCTTAGGCTCGGCTACTGTAGACTTAGGGGCCTGAGCTTGAGCACTTCCCTTGCCTTGCAGACTTTGGAGCTGAGCCTCCAATTCCGCAATGCGCTGTTCCTTAACTAGTTGATCAGATAAGGCATTGACCGACATCAAAATGGCCCGATCGCGTGCCGACATATCAGGGGCTAACTCGGCTAACTGAGCCAATTGGCTGTTAACTAGTTCTACCACCTGATTGAGGTGAGTCGCTGAGCGATTTCCCACAATCGTATATTCGGTACCTTCAATTACGGCGCGGAAACGTCGTTTATTTTCCATGAACAGTCACTCCTTAGCTTGATTAACCTTAGTGTATCAAAAAATAGGTACAAAAGAAACTAAAAGCAATTTTGCCAAGGCCTCTCGCTTGGTGGGCAAAAGGGTCATGACAAGGACTGAGAAATTGTGTATACTGATAAGCGTTGAAAACAAGGAGGAAGAGACCATGACGGCATTATGGAAAGGACGACTTTATACGATTTTGGGGGCAGCCTCTTGGGGCCTATCGGGAGTCTGCGGTCAGTACTTGATGCAGACAGCCCAGATTCCGGCTCGGATTATCGTCTCAATCCGAATGTTACTAGCAGGCCTCATTATGACGACCTATCTCTTGGCCTGTCAGCGGCCCCAGCTCAAATCGCTAAGCCAAGATAAGCTCAGCCTAGTCCAGCTAGTCACCTTCGCCATCTTTGGCATTGTCCTCTGTCAGCTCACCTATCTGGAAGCCATTGGTGCCTCCAATGCCGGGACAGCCACTGTCCTTCAATATACTAGCCCTATTCTGGTCATTGCCTATGTCAGCCTCAAGACCCGCCAGGCTCCAACTGGCCAACTTCTGGCTGCTATTGGCTTAGCCATTCTGGGGACGACCCTGATTGCTACTCATGGCGACATCACCAGCCTGAGCCTAACACCGGCTGGCCTAAGTTGGGGCTTAGTAGCTGCAGTCGGCTACGCCCTCTACACGGTCTTGCCAGCTGACCTCTTACAGCGTCATAATGCCACCTTGGTGACTGGCTTAGGCTTACTACTAGGCGGTGCTAGCCTCTTCCTGGCTAACCAGACCTGGACCTATCCAATTGACTGGCAGCCTCTGACGATTCTTGCCATGGCAGGCCTAGTGGTGGTCGGCACCCTCTTGGCTTACACCCTCTTCCTTAAGGGGGTAGCCTTGGTGGGGCCTATGGAAGCCTCTCTCCTAGGGGCTTCAGAGCCCATCTCAGCCGTCTTCTTCGCCTTCTTATTGATGAGCGAGCACTTCTACCTGATTGATTTATTGGGCATGCTCCTAATTATCGCGGCCGTTGTCTGGGTCTCCCTGCATCCCAAGGCGGCGCCCCATCCAGTTAATAACTAATAGATAAAAGCGACCTGCTTACTTGACTAGTAAACAGGTCGCTATTCTTTTGCCTCTGGCCTACTTAAGCTTGCGCGCTAGGGCCAGGGCTTTTTCCGTATTCTTGAAGTGGAGCTTGGCCGTTTCTCTTAAGACATCAGGGCCAAACTTTTTAATGAGCTTGGCTGCAAAAGCATCCACATTGGCGCCAGCCCCACAACACAAAAATAATACCGACTTACCCTATTCATAAAAATAGAGTC
>ERZ773062.353-NODE-353-length-26664-cov-27.052313_pt1 | contig 26664 bp, 19 predicted proteins | sample MGYA00580626_ERZ773062 | MGnify/ENA primary metagenome ERZ773062 (study PRJEB29015, sample SAMEA2738003) | human oral metagenome | biome: human oral; feature: human-associated habitat; material: dental | place: China | collected 2058 ... | reverse complement strand
GAGGTGTGCCAGGCCATCGCGGCCACGGGTGCCCCTCGCGTCGTCCTGGTGTCCTGCGACCCGGCCGCCGGTGCGCGCGACTTGCGGGCTCTCTCCGAAGCCGGTTACGCCCTCCAATCACTGCAGGCGTGGGACCTCTTCCCGCATACCCACCACGTCGAGACGGTCTCGGTCCTGAGTCGCTAGCGGTTTCTGCGGCGCTCCAGCATGCGCGAACCCCATGACGTCTGCGTGCGGGCCTCGATCGCTCGGCGCTGGTCGCGGTACATGCGATCCACCAGGTCGCGCTCGGACACCCAGCCGACGACTCGCCGATCCGCGTCCACGACCGGCAGGGACTGCAATCCCGTGCGCCGCAGCGCCCCGAGAACCTCGGACGGGGGAGCGGCGGCGGCCACGGCCTCGTCGATGAGGGGCAAATCGGACAGGGGAGCGTCGAGCGAGCCATCCTCCTGCGTGAGCTCGGCCAGGCGCAGCGAGGACACGAGGCCGACGAAGCGCCGGTCCTCGGACACGACGGGCAACACAGTCTCCTTCGTGCGGCGCAGAGCGGCGATCGCCGATGCCGCGCTCGCCCGGCACGTGAGCGTTTCGGGAGCCTGCGTCATCCACTCGGACGCCGCACGCGTACCGAGTAGCGTTCCCTCGACCGGATCGTCGAGGATGTCGCCGCGGCGGCGCAGCTTCTCGGTGTAGATCGTCGCGCGGGTGAGGAAACGCGATGCGCCCGTCGCGATGACCACCGCGAGCATCATTGGCAGGATCAGAGAGAACTGGCCGGTCATCTCCACGATGATGAGGACCGCCGTCATCGGAGCTCGCGCGGCCCCCGCGAAGGCGGCACCCATTCCGACCACGGCGAACACGCCGACGGGCGAATCCGACAGGGCAGAGACGACGCTGCCGAAGGCCGCGCCCGCCATCGCGCCAATGAACAGCGTGGGCGCGAAGACACCCCCCGAACCGCCCATACCGATCGTGAAAGACGTGAAGAGGGCGCGTCCGAGCATGAGGGCCAGCAGGAACGCGATCGAGTAGTCGCCCGCGATCGCCTCTTCCTCAAGCGGATAGCCTGAGCCGAACATGTAGGGGAATGCGACGAGGGCCGCACCGAGCAGCAGACCGAGCACGCCCGGACGAGCCCACTCGGGCAGGTGAGTGCGCTCCCAGACCCAGTCGATCGCGTCCTCCGACGCGTACAGGAGCTTGGAGAATCCGAGCCCGCACAGCCCCGCGACGAGGCCGAGAAGCGCCACCCACCAGATGTCCGACATCGAAGCGAAGGTCAGGTTGTCGGCGACGCGAATGACCATCTCATCGCCCTGCAGGACACGCGCGACCACCGAAGATGTGACTGCCGAGAGCACGACGAAGCCAAAGGTCTCTGCCGTGAACTCGACGAGGATCACTTCGAGCGCAAACACCGCTCCAGCGAGGGGCGCGTGGAATGTTGCCGCGATGCCGGCCGCCGAGCCGCACGAGGCCAACAGGACCACGCGAGAGACGGGCATCCGCAGCCACGAGGCGATGGTCGAGCCGAGTGATGCGCCCACTTGCACGATTGGGCCTTCACGACCAGCCGAGCCACCCGAGCCGATGGTCAGGGCGGAGGCCAGGATCTTCACGACGGCGACGCGCCCGGGAATGCGCCCACCCTTACGACGCACCGCGAGCATCACCTCGGGGATGCCGTGTCCCTTTGCGGAGGGCGCGAAGCGCTGAATGAGCGGCCCGTACAGGAGGCCGGCGATAGCGGGGGAGAGGAGTAGGAAGATCCACGGTGCCCATCCCCACACGCCGTGTGCCTCGCCGATGTGGGTCGTGTACTCGTCGAAGCCGGTGGAGACCCACGTCCACGCGCGAATCGCCAGATTAAACAAAACGGCTGCCGCGCCAACGATCGCGCCAACGAGCGCGGCGGCGAGGCCGAGCAGGGAACGATGCGCGCCGACCGCATGGCCGATGCGCAAGCGAGTCCCCGCAGCCGGTTCCTGGCGCTGCGGGGACTGACTAAGAGGTGTCACAGGTTTGCGATCTCCACGTGAATGGGGGCGTCGGTGGCGATGCCCCAGACGGTCCTGTAGAAGGCCAGCTCCGACTGCCACGCATCCTTGATGTTGATGGCCGAGCGGAAGCGGTGCCCCTCTCCCTGGTAGAGCTTGAGTGCGACAGCGTTGCCCGCCTGGCGCAAGGCCTCGTACATCTCTTGGGCCTGCGAGGCGGGAACGACCGGGTCGTCGGTGCCCTGCAGGAGCATGAGCGGCACCTTAATCTCGCCAACACGGTTGATGGGCGAGCGCTGCGCCCACACCGGGTCGGAGGTGTCGTCGGTGCCGAGCAGAATCGCGTCGTAGTGCGACTCGAACTTGTGGCTGGTTTCTTTCAGCTTGACCAGGTCGGCGATGCCCGAGAACGACGCGCCGGCGGTAAACACGTCGGAGGACGCAAGCGCGTTGAGCACGGTGAAGCCACCCGAAGAACGACCACGGATCGCGATCCTCTTCGGATCGACGCGGCCCAAATCGATGAGGTACTGAGCGCCGTCGATACAGTCCTGAACGTCCATGACTCCCCAGTTGCCGTTGATGCGCTCACGGTAGGGACGGCCGAAGGACGTCGACCCGCGGAAGTTCACGTCCAGAACCGCAAAGCCGCGGCTGGTCCAGTACTGGAAGGGTACCTGCAGGCCGGGGCGTGCCGCGCTGGTCGGCCCGCCGTGCACGTTGACGATAAGCGGCGGCAGCTCGCCTTCGGGAGCTGCGAAGTCGGGGTTCACGGGCGCGTAGTAGAAGCCGTGGGCCTCCTCGCCATCCGAGGTCTTCCAGGTGAGCATCTCGGCAGCGGAGACCAAAGCGGTGGGCACCTCCGCTTCGGACGAAGGACGCAGAACCTTCGTCTTGCCGCGCGACACCTCGATGATCGCGGGAGTGTGCGTCGAGGAGTCTGCGAGGAAGACGACGCGACCGTCCGCGGCAGCCACGTTACCGATGGGCCACCAGCCGGTCGCCCACTCCTCGGCCATTCCGTTGTCGATGCGGATGGTGCCGATGTGCCAGACCTGGTCCTCGGCCCACGAACAGATGAGGTAGTCGTTGTCGTAGTTGTCGAAAGAGTGCAGGCCGAGCTGCCAGTGCGGGTGTGAGAAGGCTTGGGTGCCCGGGTGAAGCGCGCGCGTTCGCAGACGCGAGACCCACGCGTTGAGGTCCTCGCCCTCTCGCCACACGAAGCCCTGGGTGCGGTACAGGTTTGCCCAGCCGGAGGAGTCGTCGACGTGGATGAGGTCGCCGTCGAGGCTCCAGCGCGGCTCATAGACGCACACACCCGGGCGGTCCACCAGGACGACCTCTTGATCGATGGTGCCCTCGAAGGTCAGGGACGCGACGCGCAGCTGCGAATAGGTCCACGGCATGTTCGGGTGGTTCCACGTGAGCCAGGCGATCTTCGTGCCGTCCGGGGAAACCGTCGGCGCCTGGGCGAAGTCGGTGCCCTCGAACACCGTGATGATTGCGCTGTCGTCGCGGGCTGCGGATCCGTCAAGCGGAATCGCCACGATCTTGTTGACGGGATCGCCCGGGGCGGAGTGGTCCTCCGCCACCGCGTAGACGAGGTCGCGAACGTCCGCAATCCAGAAGTCGCCGTAGCGAACCTTCGACAGGGTTGTCAGGGGGCGTACGACGCGGCGCGCATCGGCAGTATCGAAGGCGTAGACGCGGCCGTCGGTCTGATCGGAGAACACGATAACGCCGTGGTGAACGGCGTATGCCTTGCCGCCGTACTCGTGGACTCGTGTGCCGACATCGGGTAGGCGGGAGCCGTCAATGAGGGGCAGAACCTCGCCCGTCTCGCCAGTGCCGCGACGACGCAGCAGTGTTCCGCGTCCACCCTGGCGCGGATGCCCCTCGACCCAGTAGGTGTCGGGTCCGTCGACACGAACCTGGGAGAGCGTGACCGAACGGGCAGTGAAGGAATCACCCGAGATGGGCGACTTCCACAGGCCGTGGGGTGCGACGGTGACGGACATAGTGCCTCCTTGAGCGGTACGGCGAGCCAACACCACTTATCTTAGTGCGCGCGCTTGTCGCCTGCGCGGGCCGAAGGAGACAGACATGCACTTTGATACGTAGATGAGACGCTCGGGCAACTACACTGGATCTCATGTCTGGAACACGAGAGTCACGCGACCTGTTGTCGCGCTGCACCACCCCGCGGGAGCTGCGTCGCCTGGAACGCGAGCAGCTGGACGAATTGGCGGCGGAAATTCGCGGGTTCCTGATTGACAACGTGTCGCGAACAGGTGGGCACCTGGGTCCGAACCTGGGTGTTGTCGAGCTGACGATCGGCCTACATAGGGTCTTTCGTTCCCCTCAAGACACGATTATTTTTGACACGGGCCACCAGGCGTACGTGCACAAGCTCCTCACCGGGCGCCAGGACTTTTCTTCGCTGCGCTGCCAGGGCGGCCTGTCCGGATATCCGTCGCGGGCCGAATCGGAACACGACGTTGTCGAGTCCTCGCATGCCTCGGCCTCGATCGCGTGGGTGGACGGTATCTCGCGGGAGAAACATCGCCAGGGGGATCGGACCTGGACCGTGGGCGTGATCGGAGACGGTGCGCTCACCGGCGGCCTCGCGTGGGAGGCCCTGAATAACATTTCGACGTCGAAGAAGCGCCGCATCATGATCGTCGTTAACGATAATGGTCGCTCCTATGCGCCGACGATCGGCGGTCTCGCGGCCCACCTGGACGCGCTGCGCACCTCCGCCAGGTACGAGAAGGCTCTGGCGTGGGGCAAGCAGCATCTGCTGAGTCACGGCACGCCGGGACGCGCGGCCTACGACGCGCTGCATGGCCTGAAGTCGGGCATCAAGGACGCGCTGATGCCCCAGGTGATGTTCGAAGACCTGGGCCTCAAATACATCGGCCCCGTCAACGGCCACGACATCGCCGCGGTCGAGACAGCTCTGCGCCGCGGGCGATCCCTTGACGGGCCAGTCCTCGTGCACATGATCACCGAAAAGGGCCGCGGCTACACGCCTGCTGAGGAAGACATCGCGGATCGCTTCCACGCGGTCGGCCCGATCCACCCCGAGACCGGGTTGCCGGTGGCTACGGAACGCTTCGGCTGGACGGGTGTCTTCGCCGATGAGATTTGCGCCCAGGCGGCGAAGCGTAACGACATCGTCGGTATCACTGCCGCGATGATGAGTCCCGTTGGGCTGGGCCCCATGCACGAGGCCTACCCGGGGCGCGTCATCGACGTCGGTATCGCCGAGGCCGAGGCCATCACCTCTGCCGCCGGCATGGCGTTCCGGGGTGCCCACCCCGTCGTCGCTCTCTATGCGACGTTCCTGAATCGTGGCTTCGACCAGCTCCTCATGGATGTGGCCCTGCACCGAGCGGGAGTCACGGTCGTTCTGGATCGCGCGGGTGTGACGGGCACGGACGGGGCCTCGCATAACGGCGTGTGGGATATCGCGATGTGCTCACTGATCCCGACCCTGCGTCTGGCGGCTCCCCGCGACGAGGAAACTCTGCGTTGCCGCCTGCGAGAGGCCCTCGACGTTGACGATGCCCCCACGGTCATCCGTTACCGCAAGGGCTCGCTGCCCGAACCCATGCCCGCGCTGCGCACGGAGCGGGGAGTGGACATCCTCGTCGACGAGGCCGCGCCTGACTCGTCGGCTCGGGTGCTCATCGTTGGCACAGGCGCGTGCGCCCCCGACGCGATCGAGGCCGCGCGTCGCCTGGCTGGCGATGGCGTGAGCGTGACGGTCGCGGACCCGCAGTGGTTGATTCCGATCTCGCCGGATCTGGCATCTCTTGCCCGTGAATACGACTGCGTCGTCACCGTTGAGGATGGCATCGTCCAGGGCGGCTTCGGCTGGTCGCTGCGCGACGCTGTGGCAGATGCGGGAGTGCCCGTGCGCTGCCTGGGCGTTCCGCAGGGATTCCCCGAACACGGAGATCGCGGCGAGATGATCGCACGCTTTGGTTTCGACGCCGACGGCATCGAGCGTGCGGTTCGCGAGCAGCTCGAGTGCATCAGCGCCCGCTGACGCACCCCGATCAGACGCCGAGCGCGTCGCAGATCGGGTCGAGTGTCAGATCGATCTGCCAGTCGCGCGCGCCACGATTGACCATGCGCTCCTCAACTTCGTCGCCCGACGGGCGCGACGGGTCCAGGGGCGCCCACGCCAGGTAACGCTGTACCTGGGGTGCCAGCACAACGTCGGGTGCCAGCCCGAGGCTCGACGCCACCGACGCGACCGCGTTACGAACCGTTCCCAGGCGAGCGGCCGAGGCCTCGTCAATGCGATTCCACTGGCGTGGCTCCGGGATCGAACCGGGCTGAACGGGCCGACGCTTGGGGGGAAGCTCATCCTCCGTCATTGCGGCTACGGCAGCCAGTGCCCGCATCCACTCAGCCTCGTACTGGCGGGCAATGGGGGAGCGGAACTCGCTGATGCTCATGAGGGCGCGCCTATTGCGCGGAGGATTCGAGGCCGCGCGCACGAGCGCGGCGTTACGGACGAGGCGCCCCGGGGACAGGTCGATGCGCATAGCGATCGACTCGCGCGTCTCCCACAGGGCTTTAAGCACGCCGAGGCCTCGGCGCGAACGGATCTTGCCCGCTCCGGGAACGGAACGCCAGCGATCGGGCTTTGGGCCGGAGGGGGTTACCGACAGGGCATAGGCGAACTCCTGCTGCGCCCACTCCCATCGGCCCATCTGATCCAGCCTCTTGGAGAGTCGGTAGTAGAGCTCGGTCAGCAGCTCGACGTCGAGAGCCGCGTAGCGTAGCCAGTCCTTAGGCAGAGGGCGCACAGACCAATCCGAGGCCTGATGATCCTTCACGAGTCCCAGGCCGAGAACCTGCTCGGTGACGGCGGCCAAACCGAAACGCTCCAGTCCGATGAGGCGCGCGGCGATCTCCGTATCGAAGAGAGCCGAGGGACGCAGGCCAACCTGGTGCAGATTCGGCAGATCTTGAAGACAATCGTGCAGCAACCACACGTCCTGCACGCCCGGCTGAAGCACGGATAGCTCCGGCAGCGCGTGCGTATCAATGAGGAAGGTGCCCACATCTTCGCGTCGGATCTGGACGAGATAGGGGTCTGCCCCGTAGCGGAAGCCCTGCGCGCGTTCCACGTCCAGGGCAATCGGGGTCGCACCGGCGCTCAGTGCGCGCGCTGCTGCCTCAAGCTCCACCTGGGTATCAATGACGGCGGGGGTGCCCCCACGCGGCTGCGCGATAAGCTCCGGATTATCCGTATCGCCCTGCGGCAAACCGCCGCCATTGTTCACCAGCACTCAGACTCCTTCGAGATGACGGGCTGGTACGATTCCAGCCGTCCGACGCATCACATCCGCCCAACCGGACAGATGCTCACCAAGATACTCACTGTTCGGCGTCCACGACGCTCGGACCTCGACGAACAGGGAAGACCCTCGCAGCTCCAGGCCGCCGAAGGTTTCGCTCATTTCCCGGGTCACTGTACCGGTCAACTCACGGAGGCCGGCCCCTGCGGTGTCCAGGCAGTCGAGCATCCAGCCCCAGATTCCCTCCGAGAGCATCGGATCGCCGATCATTTCCGAATCTACCTGCGCGCGCATCTGAGCGACGACACGGAAGGTTCCGTTCCAACCGATCTGCTCCACGGGGTCGTGCAGGATCACCATGCGACCAGTCGACAGGGGCTGTCCGGCCTCATCCTCGTCCGTCGTGCGCATCGCGAGCGCCGCAGTAAACGGTGCAAGGCGACTAGGAGGGGGAACCTCCTCGAGGAGTATGTGCGGCAGGTGGTCCGCCTGACGCAGGGACAGCAGAGCCCGCATAAACTCCTCGGGCACCGCGTTTTCATTCACAAATCAAATCGTACGGGTGTGCACATGCCTTTTGGGCCAGACTCGCCGCCAATTCTCAGGTCGATAAGTAGCCGGCACTCGTACCCGGAAGTTGGCGGTGAGGGGCTGCACTACAGTCCGCGTGGGTTGCGCAGAATTAACGACGTCCTCGGGCCGACGTGCACGACGTCGCCCGAGTAGTACTCGTTGCGATCATCATCGCCGGCCGTGTCGACGACGGTATGCCAGATCTGACCGTACTTCGTGTCCGGAAGCGTGAAGTCGACGGGCTCCGGTGCCGCGTTGAGTAGCAGCAGGAAGTCGTCGTCAAGGATTGGGCGCCCGTTTGCGTCAGGCTCGCGGATGGCATCGCCGTTGTAGAAGACCATCGTCGAACGCGCCCACGGCTGGTTCCATTCCTCCTCCGTCATGTGCGTGCCGGAGGGAGTAAACCACTCGATCTCGCCGAGTTCGGACTCGCCGCCGCGCTGCGCGGGGCCCTCCAGGAAACGACGGCGGCGCATCACCGGGTGATCGCGGCGCAGGTGAATGAGGTGGCGGGTAAATTGCAGGAGCTTATGATCATGCTCGTCCAGATCCCAGTTGATCCACGAGAGCTCATTGTCCTGGCAGTAGACGTTGTTGTTGCCGCGCTGAGTTCGGCCAAGCTCGTCGCCGTGGGCGATCATGGGAACGCCCTGGGAGAACATGAGGGTCGTCAGGAAGTTGCGCTGCTGACGGTAGCGCAACTCGACAATCTCTTCGTCGTCCGTATCTCCTTCGACGCCGCAGTTCCACGAGCGGTTATCGTTCGCGCCGTCTGCGCCGCCCTCGAGGTTTGCCTCGTTGTGCTTCTCGTTGTAGGACACCAGATCGCGCAGCGTAAAGCCGTCGTGGGCGATGACGAAGTTGATGGATGCCATCGGCTTGCGGCCCGTCGTCCCGTAGAGGTCCGAGGAGCCGGCCAGGCGGGACGCGAAGTCAGGCAGCGAGGAGAACTCTCCACGCCAGAAGTCGCGGACCGTGTCGCGGTACCTACCGTTCCACTCCGACCAGAGGGGAGGAAAGCCGCCGACCTGGTAGCCGTCGGTGCCGACGTCCCAGGGTTCTGCGATTAGCTTGACCTGGGACACGATGGGATCCTGATGGATCAAATCGAAGAACGCAGACAGGCGGTCGACCTCGGCGAACTGACGGGCCAGCGTGGAGGCGAGGTCGAAACGGAAGCCGTCGACGTGCATTTCTGTCACCCAGTAGCGCAGCGAATCCATGATGAGCTGCAGGACCTGGGGGGAACTCATGAGGAGCGAGTTGCCCGTGCCCGTCGTGTCGAAGTAGTGCTGGCGGTCCCCGTCGACGAGTCGATAGTAGGAGGGGTTGTCGATGCCGCGGAAGGACAGGGTCGGGCCCATGTGGTTGCCCTCGGCCGTGTGATTGTAGACGACGTCGAGGATCACTTCGATGTTGGCGGCGTGCAGCGCCTTTACCATCGCCTTGAACTCGGAGACCTGCGCACCGGGCTCCCGCGTGGCGGCGTAGGCGTTGTGCGGCGCAAAATAACCGATCGTGTTGTAGCCCCAGTAGTTCGACAGTCCCTTGGACTGCAGCGTCGTGTCGTTCGTGAACTGATGGATCGGCATCAGCTCGACCGTGGTGATGCCCAGTTTTGTGAGGTGTTCGATGATCGCGGGGTGGGCCATGCCGGCGTAGGTGCCGCGCAGCTCCTCGGGAACCTCGGGGTGACGCATCGTCATGCCCTTGATGTGGGCCTCATAGATGATCGACTCGGAATAGTCGTGTCTCGGGCTGCAGTCACCCTCCCAGTCGAAGAAGGGGTTGACGACGACCGAATGCATGGTAGCGTCCGCGGAATCCCCGCCCTTGAGCATGAGAGGATCGTCTGCGCGGTAGGAGAGAAGGTCAAGGGAGTCGGTGAGCTGTCCTTCGATCGCCTTCGCGTAGGGGTCCAGCAGTAGCTTCGAAGAATCGCAGCGTAGACCGTTGTGAGGATTCCACGGTCCTTCGATTCGATAGCCGTAGCGCTGGCCGGCGCGCACCTGCGGGACGTAGACGTGCCACACATAGGCATCGACCTCGGTGAGGGGAATGCGCATCTCGTTGAGGTCGTCATCTAGGAGGCACAGTGTCACGGACGTTGCTACCGACGAGTAGATCGCAAAGTTTGTGCCGGTTCCGTCAAAGGTGGCACCCAGGGGGTATGCCTTGCCGGGTCGCGTTTCCATAGCGCTAAGCGTCCCACGAATGCTTCCTGACTGGCAATAATCCGCGCAACTATGATGATGTGACTTGGATAACGGGGCTTTGGTTTTGCGTTCTGCGGGGATCTTCTGTTAAGGTTTTACCCGTTGCAAAGAACGGTAAACGTTCTGAGAAACGCGGATGTGGCTCAGTTGGTAGAGCATCACCTTGCCAAGGTGAGGGTCGCGGGTTCGAGTCCCGTCATCCGCTCGGGCGATTGGCGCAGCGGGAGCGCGCTTCCCTGACACGGAAGAGGTCACTGGTTCGATCCCAGTATCGCCCACGGTCATCCTGAGATCAGGATTGGCGGGCTACGGCCCGGCCGCACAAGCGGTTCGCGCGGATGTGGCTCAGTTGGTAGAGCATCACCTTGCCAAGGTGAGGGTCGCGGGTTCGAGTCCCGTCATCCGCTCTCAATCGGGAATCCACTCGATCCCATTGGGTGTGGTGGGTTGGCCGAGAGGCGAGGCAGCGGCCTGCAAAGCCGTATACACGGGTTCGAATCCCGTACCCACCTCGGGCGATTGGCGCAGGGGTAGCGCGCTTCCTTCACACGGAAGAGGTCACTGGTTCGATCCCAGTATCGCCCACCAGTAAGCCGGATCTGACGATCCGGCTTTTTCTTTATTCGCCTCTTCTTGAGTGGTGAGCGGGACGTCATGTTTTGGCGGTGTTCCTCTCCTGTTGTTCAGGGCGTAACTCTCCTGTGCCTGCATGGGTTCGTCTGCTCGTTCCGGCCTATGCCCCGCTCGATAAGCGCGTTCTCAGGGGCGGTGATGTTGTGGCTCGCAGCGTTCTTTGTTGATCCATGAGTGGTTGATGAGTTGGATGGGTTGCCCAGTTGGGTGTTTGTTGAGCGAGTGACACATGCAGATATCAAATGTTGCCACGTTGTGGATTGTGTTGATCTGACAAGGAAAATGCCGCTTGTCGACCTGGGATTATGTGATGCACGCAAAACTCTTTTCGCTAATTATTGACCACCTTGCAGGTTATTGGCATAAGATGGACACGCATGAAGCGACGTTGTCGCCCATCCCTTGACAGGAGTTTTCTATGGTTACTCAAAAGCGTCGTTACCTCGGTGCTCTTCTTGCGATTGTCGCATTGGTTCTGAGTTTCTTGGGTCTGGCGCAGGTCGTTGGCCCGCAGGCACCGGCAGCCGCGGCTCCGTTGAGCTGCCCGGATCCTACGACGAATGTCAGCAATAAGGTCACATTGGATTGGGACAATGCCCAACTGGTTGATGACGCGGGTCGCGAAACCCGCGCCGTCGGCGACTGGTGGGGTCTTGGCATCAAACTGCCGTGGAACACCGAGGGCCGCGTTAAGGCGGGCGACTACTTTACCTACAGCGCGTCGATCGTCAACGCCGTGACGGGGGAGTCCGTCCTGCGTCCCAACGTCGCTCGTAAGTTTGACGTCACCTCCAACAATGGCGTCGTCGTCGGGTGTGGCTCATGGGCTGCTGACGGAACGGTGACTGTGGTCTTCAACGACAAGGTTGAGTCTGCTGCACAGTGGTACGGCCACATCTCGACGAACGGCCTTACTTCCTACACCGGCCCCGGTGGCGAGAAGTACACCGTCAGGCTCGGCGACAAGGTCGAGCGTGAGCTTGACATGCTGCGTCGTACCCCCGGGGTTCCGCGCTACCAGAAGGACGGCTGGCTAACCCTTTCCGAGGACAAGGATGGCGACGAGAATAAGGCCATCATGTGGCGAGTCGTCTTCCCTGCCGGCGACAAGGCTGTGACCGGTGCGTCGATCGTCGACGAGGTGCCGGCGGGCTCTAACTGGAGCTTCAACTGTGACGTCGTTAACGAGTACACCAAGAACCACACCTACCTGGTGACTGATCCGACCACCTCCGAAGGGCTGGCCCAGGGCAATGACACGTCGAAGGGTGCCTTCGGTGCCGCCGCGAAGATCGAGTGCACCTCCACGAAGGTGACTGTCACTCTCGCGGAGATTCCCGCGAACCAGTCCGCGATCATTCTGCTCCCCGCCCACATTGAGGGTGCGAAGCGTGCCGGCGACGTTGTGGGTGCCTTCGCCAACACCGTTAACTTCAACGTTCCCGGTGGTAAGGTCGTTGAGCCGATCACGAAGGTCCTCCGCTATGGTGCGGCCGCCGATGCCTACGCGCACCAGACTTTCTCGGTGACCAAGAAGATCGAGGGTCCGCTGCCCGATTCCGCGAAGGATCTTGAGTATCCCCTGACGATCACGCTCAAGAATGACGCGGATCCCGCTGTGAACAAGACCGTCGAGGCCACCGTCAAGGCTGGCGAGACCTACACCTACCCGACGTCCCTCCCTCTGGGCACCGTCGTAACGGTAGCCGAGGGTGATCTGCCCGCCGGTGCTGGCATCACCTGGGTCGACGGTGACAGCCGCGTGTTTGAGGCCGCTGGTGGCGTGACCCTCTCGGCGGATAAGCGCGAGGCCACCTTCACCCTGACTGACGATCTGATCTACTCGCTCACACTGACCAACACGGTCGCACCCAGCCCGGCCCCGTCGGCCACGCCTTCTGCCCCCGCCCCGACCCCGTCGCCCGCTCCCCAGCTGGCCAAGACCGGTACCGACGCGGCAGGCTTGGGTGTGATGGCTGGAATCGTCGCGATCGCGGGGCTGTCCCTCGTGGTCGCCAAGCGTCGCAACCGCTGACGATGAAGTGTTTCTCCTGCTCCTGAGGGCATGAGAACACTGCGGTGGGCGGGATGAGCGTTGCTCATCCCGCCCATTCTTTTGTTGACGCGGATACGGCGCGGACAGCTGTTGTGACGCGCGATGTTGTGGTGGTGTTCTTTCACGAATGAGCGATCTGGCCGGCATCTTGCGGCGTTACTCTATCCGTAGGTATCCGAGGTGCCACCGGCTCATGCTCATCGATAAGAGATTGTAACGGCTTCGTCGTAGAGCAGTCGGCTTGACGCCCTTGTTGTAGCTTTTGCTTTGGGATTGAGTGTCATTGACGCTGCACAACTGCTGACGACCGGCACCGGGTTCGGCGTTGCCCTTATCTGCCCTTCGCCCACGACGCTTGTTCACGACAGCGTTGGCCTCGACTGGGGTCCTCTGTATCAGGCTGACCCGCTGGGAGTGGAGGCGCAGACAGTCGCAGGGGGTAACCTTTCGTTGCTAGTTCGCCACGAGGTACACGCGAGCCTCCCACGGCCCCATCGCGTCGTGCGGAGATACATCGTGTACCTCATCGCTGCCCATACGCACAGAATCAGATGAATGCGGCACATCCGTATTACCCAGATAGAGCGCCCAGCGCGTCGGCACCCACGCCTCGTCTGGACTCGGGAAGTGCGGGGTGAGAACGGCGCCCGAAAGGTTCACCATCACGAGAACCTCACTGTCCGGTGCGTGGCGGCGGTAGACGAAGAGTGCGGGCTCACCGACATCGATGCGCTCAAAGGTGCCCTGGGTCAACGCGGGAATGCGGTGGCGAGCGTCGATAAGCGCCTTGTAGTACGACAGAATCGATCCCGGATCCTGGATCTGCGTCGCGACGTTGATGGAAGAGGAAGACAGCGGAAGACCGATCCACGGGTGGGCGGAGGTGAAACCGGCTGTGGGGGAGTCGTCCCATTGCATCGGGGTGCGTCCATTGTCGCGCGACATGGCTGCCAGGCCGGTCGGCACCTCGTCGCCTTCGCAACAATCGAGGTAGTTCAGGGACTCGACGTCGCGGAAATCGGCACGCGTCGATAACGCTCCTCCGAGCATTCCGATTTCCTGGCCCTGGTAGATGAAGGGCGTGCCGCGCTGCAGGAAGTACGCAGTGGCCAGGGCCGTGGCCGACTCGCGCCAATAGGCTGTGGGATCACCGAAGCGTGACACCGATCGCGGCTGGTCGTGGTTCTCCAGGTAGAGAGCGTTCCACCCTCGCTCTCCGAGCGCGTTCTGCCAGCGAGTGAACACGTCGGCCAGCTCTCCGTCCGACATGGGGCGAGGCGTAAACTTGCCGTTTTCGAGCCCGAGATTCACGTGCTCGAACTGAATGAGCATGTTGAACTCGCCACGCTCGGGCGCGCAGAATAAGAGCGCAGACTCGGCGGAGGCATTCGACGCCTCGCCAACCGTGAATGAACCCGGATGATGAGCGAAGGTTCGGCTGTTCATCTCCTGCAAGAATTCGTGCAGGCGCGGCCCGTCCGCGTAGCACTCGTGGCCCACGCCGAATGGCGGGCGTGCAGGACCGCCGTCCGGTAGGCCCGGTGCCTTGGAGATCACGTCGATGGCATCAACCCGGAAGCCGTCGACGCCGCGATCGAGCCACCAGTTCATCATGTCGTAGACGGCGTCGCGTACCTGGGGGTTCTCCCAGTTCAGATCCGGCTGTTCGCGGGCGAATAGATGGAGGTAGTACTGGCCCGAATTGGGATCGTACTGCCACGCCGATCCTCCGAAAAACGACTCCCAATTGTTCGGCTCCGCACCGGCCGCTCCCGGTTGCATTCCGGGGCGCGCGTCGCGCCAGTAATACCAGTCGCGGCGCGCTGAGTGCACGGAGGAAGCGGATTCGACGAACCACGGGTGTTCGATCGATGTGTGGTTGACGACGAGATCCATGACGACACGCATGCCGAGCTCGTGGGCGCGAGCGATGAGTCGGTCGAAGGCATCAAGATCCCCGAAGAGAGGATCAATGTCTCGATAGTCCGCGATGTCGTAGCCGTTGTCCGCTTGAGGTGAGCGGTAGATAGGGCAGATCCACACGATGTCGATGCCCAGGTCCGCCAGATAGTCCAGGCGCTGACGAATCCCTTCCAGATCGCCGAAACCGTCGCCGTTTGTGTCCTGAAAGGAGCGCGGGTAGATCTGGTAGAGGACAGCGTTTGTCCACCAGGGAGAGGCGTGGGTGTGTGCCGCTGGCAGCAGATGTGGGCGGTGAATCATGAGGACCTGCACATCGACTTACTTGGTGTCGACCGTAGCGGTGGCGATGTATTGGCCGTTGTTCAAGTCCTGAATGGCGTTGCAGGTGAAGCCAAACGTCCCGCTCTTGCCGGAGTTAAGCTTCCCCTCAAAGGTGCCCTTCATGAGGTACTGCAGATTGCCCTTGTCGGTCGCACCGTCACGCTGCATCGTCCAATCAGTGATGTTCCCCGATGCCACGACACGAGCGAGGGAAGCCTTGCACTGGCTAACAACATTGGATTCTTCGTCGGCGCTGAGCGGTTCATTGCCGTTCTTGTTCCGAGGCTTGGACGAGCCGTGGCCGGACCCGGACGACGTGCCGGAGGATGACCCGGACGTTGAATCCGCGGATGCGCCGGTCGTTGGCGTTGAAGTCGCGGGTGCCTGGCCCGACGTGCGGGGTCTGTTACTCGTGGCGATGAAGGCGAAAGCGACCATCAGAACAATAACCAGGATGGCCGCGACGATCCCGATAATCATCCCCGCGTGGGAACTCTTTCGCGGCGCGACGCCAACGCCAGCCCCATAACTTGGACCGCTCGTAGGAAGCACCTGTGGCATGGGCGTAGGAACACCGTAATATCCCGGCTGTCCCGGTGGAGTGACGCTCGGCTGCCCCTGCACGTATCCCATTCCGATCGGGCTAGAGGGCTGCTGGTGCCCCGAAGGAGCTTCGTAGGATGCCCCGCCCTGAGGCTCGGCCGGATAGTAGCCGTTCGGAACCTGAGAAACACCCCGCTGGGGTGACTGGCTGGGTCCGTAGGGATTAGACACGAGAACTCCCTGATGTCGATAGGCTCATCGCGTGAAAAACGCTTGGCCGACCGTAGTGCGATCGAAGGAATGGTAGGTAGTGAGATCAGCGGCAGGAACAGCGTTACTTCTCGCTCAGGCTTGTCTCGATCAAGCCGGAGGACACGTCGTAGTCCACCTTGCAGATGAAGTCCGTGTCAACCTGTCCCTTGTTCTTGGCGCTCGTACCGGTCACGTGGCCGGTATACTCGTAGCTTTCCTTGTCGGAAGAAGACGAAACCAGCTCAAACTTCTGATTGCTGATGTTCGCGCCGAGTACGGCCGTGCGGAGCTGGCTATCGCAGGTTGACTTGATCCTCTGCTCGACTTCGGGGTCGGCACTGCCGCTCGAACCGTTTGAAGCGCCCGAGGAACCCGAGCCGGAGCCCGACGTCGGGTGAGGCTTCGAGCCGTACGAGGGCGACGGAGAATGTCCGCTCGTCGGCTGTGATCCGTAGGATGGAGAGTTCGACGGTGAGGGGCCTGCTGATCGATCATTCTGGGAAGAAGATGAAGCAAACGTGAAGATGAACGTGACGATCACCGCGACGATGAGCGCAATGACGAATGAGCCGGCAATGATCGCGATGAGCTTGCCGTTGTTGGATCCCGAGGGCTGGGGCCCCATCGGCCCGCCCGGGTACGCAGGATGACCGTACGGGGATGCGCCGTAGCTGGGCTGGGATGCCTGCTGCTGATATCCGACCTGCTGCGGGTACCCGCCCTGCTGATAGCCTCCCTGCTGCGCGTATCCGCCCATGCCCTGCTGAGGCTGGTAGGGCTGCTGGTTATTCTGCGAAAATGGCGAACTCATAGCGAACTTTCGTTGAGGTGAAAGAAGTCTCAGGGAACGATCCGTATCCTACCAGGCGCTAGGCTTGTGGCATGACGATCGACTACCTGAGCCGGCCTCGCCCCCTGTCGCCCCGCGACGACATCCTGCCCGTGATCATTGGGGGAGACTTCGGCGTGTATGGAATTGGACGCTGTTTCAATGAGGCCTTCGGGTGCCGCTGCATCTGCGTCGGTTCCCAGCCGACCGAGTCGATCACGCGGTCGCGCTTTTTCGACGTTCGGCATGTGAGCGCGCATGCGAGCGACGCGCAGCTGCTTGACATCCTAATGACGATTGCCGCTGAGAACGCGGACAAGAAGCTCATCCTGATGGCGAATCACGACATCTTCTCGGCGTTCGTCGCGCGTAACATGGAAACGCTGTCGAGGCACTACGCGCTGCCATTCCCGAACGAAGAGGTCATGGATCGCCTCACCGATAAAGAGGAATTCGCTCACGCGTGTGAGCGCGCGGGAATCGATACTCCCCGCACGCTTGCCGTCGATTTTTCTGGCGTCGAGGACGAGGCCTGGGCCGCCCCAGAGATTCCGTTCAGCTTCCCGGTTGTGGCAAAGTCCGCAAAGGGAGAGCCCTACGACGTGCTCGAGTTCGACGGCAAGCGCAAGATCTGGTTCATCGACACGCCTGAGGAACTCACGCAGCTGTGGCAGACACTGAAGGACGCGGGTTTCCGCGACACCTTCCTCGTCCAGGAGCTGATTCCCGGCGACAATACGGCGATGCGTTCGATCACCGCCTACGTCGATTCGCGTGGGAAGGTGACCCTCATCGGATCTGCCCGGGTACTGCTCGAGGATCACGCCCCCACGATGATCGGCAACCCGGTCGCGATGATCACCGAGGACTTCCCGCAGCTGTGGGCGCACGCTTGCACTCTTCTCACCGAGAACGGCTACCGCGGATTCGCGAACTTCGACGTCAAGATCGATCCGCGTGACGGGCGCGCCCTCTTCTTCGAGGTCAACCCACGGATCGGGCGCAACAACTGGTACATGGCCGCCGCCGGTGCCAACCCTATGATTCCCATGGTCGCCGACCTCATTGATGGACAGGAGTGCGAGCAGACACAGGCGCGCGACGAGATCCTCTACACCCTCGTCCCGGACTCCCTGCTCCTGCATTACATCTCCGACGCTGACCTGCGTACACGCGTGAAGAGAATTATCAGTGAGGGGCGCCGCTTCGACCTACTCCTCAACCCGACGGAGAAGGACCTGCGACGTAACCTCACCGTGTGGCTCCAGAAGCAGAACCACCGGCGTAAGTTTGCGCGCTACTACCCGGAGCCCACCGAGAAGTCCTACTGACGTCACGTCCGCTCCCCGCCCGGCCACGGCCTCGTCGGCGGGGGAGTGAGTCCTGATAGACTGACCCCCTATTCGACCGATAATCCCGACCAACGAGGACACCATGACGATAACCGCACTCGTGCCCATCTCTCAGGACGATAAGACCGCAGCGGTCTCCGGCTTCCAGGACCGCTCGCTGCCCATCGAACAGGCGTGCGTGTGGGAGGCGTTCGAGGAATCCCAGGGACACGGGGTGTGGGGCCGCTACGCCTGGTGTGAGGACGACTCTAAGATCGCGTTCATCACTCTGTACAAGTACTCCGTGCGCGGCGTGCACTACCTGTGGGCAAAGTGGGGACCGGCGTGGGTGAAGGAGGCGACCCCCGACCGCGAGGCCGCCCTGCGCGCCGACCTGTTGCGCGAAATCAAGGCGAAGGACAAGTCGGTTGCTTTCGTGCGCCTGCACGCCATCTATCAGCACCCCGACTTGGTCATGCCGCTGCAGACGATCTCCTACGACCGCACCGTCGTCATCGACACCTCCGGTAAGACCGAGGAAGCGATCCTCGCCGCCATGCCCAAGGCTGGTAAGCGCTCGATTCGCTCCGGTCTGAAGAAGGGCAAGGCCGAGGGAGTGACGTTCCACGAGGACACCGCGAACGTGGTCGACGTGATCGACGAGTACTACGCCGTCATGGAGGAGACCGCGAAGCGCGACGGTTTCCGCGCCCACCCCAAGGAGTACTACCTCACTCTGCTGACGACGCTGGGCCCTAAGCATGCGCGCATCTTCTCGATGCGAGATGCGCAGGGAAACATCCTGTGTTGGGATTTGTGCCTCGTCGAGGGAATCCGTGCCCAGGCCGAGTACGGTGCCTCCACCGAGGCCGCACGACGCCTGCGCCAGCCTCCCGTTCTGGATTTCCTGGCCGCCGAGTTTCTCGCTCGTGACGGCGTGCGTGAATTCGACCTCATGGGTGCCCACTCGCCGCGCTGCCCCGACCTCTACAGCGTCGGAAAGTACAAGAGCGCATTTGCTTCACACTTCACAGACGTGCCCGGCGGCTGGGACATGCCGATCAAAAAAGCGACCTACCGCGCCCTGAGCGCCGCGAAAGCAGTCAAGGACTGGCGCGCCCGCTCCTGAACCGAGCGCGCCACGGGGATAGAATCCCCTTAACAACACAACCTCGCGTATCCAACGAAACTAGGAGACACAGTGCCCGATATCTCGCTCGTCATCGACGGACATGAACACACCGTACCGGCGGGGACCACGGGCACGACGTGGTTCGAGAATTCTCGTGATGTCGTTGCTATCAAGGTCGACGGCACTCCGCGCGACCTGGAGACCCCCTTCGAGGAAGGAACGACGGTCGAAGCCATCACCCTGGCCAGCGAGGACGGCCTGAACATTCTGCGCCACAGCGCCACCCACGTGCTCGCGCAAGCCGTCCAGGACGTCTTCCCCGACGTCAACCTGGGCATCGGCCCCTTCATCACCGATGGTTTCTACTACGACTTCGGCAACATTGATGCGGTGACTCCCGAGCTGCTGCGCGACCTCGAGAAGCGCATGAAGCGCATCATCAAGGAAGGCCAGCGTTTTGTTCGTCGCGAGATCCGCGAGGAGGAGGCCGTGGTCGAGCTCGCTGAGCAGCCCTACAAGCTCGAGCTCTTGAACACGAAGGGGAAGGGAGCTGAGGGGGCATCCGTCGAGGTCGGCGGTGCCACGCTCACCATGTACGACAACGTCCGCCGCGACGGCTCCGTCGCGTGGAAGGACCTGTGCCGAGGCCCCCACCTGCCCTCCACCAAGCTGATCGGTAACGGCTTCGCGCTGACCAAGGCCTCGGCCGCCTACTGGAAGGGCGACCAGGCGGGCGATCAACTCCAGCGCATCTATGGCACCGCCTGGGCCTCCAAGGAGGATCTTGTCGCCTACCAGGAGCGCATCAAGGAAGCCGAGCGCCGCGACCACCGCCGCCTCGGCGCTGAGCTGGACCTCTTCAGCTTCCCCGAGGAGATCGGACCCGGCCTCGTCGTCTTCCACCCTAAGGGTGGCATCCTGCGCCACGAGATTGAGTCCTACGTGACTGACCGCCACAAGAAGGCTGGATTCGACTTCGTGCACACTCCCGAGATCTCCAAGGGTGGCCTCTTCCACACGTCGGGCCACCTGCCTTACTACGCGGACACGATGTTCCCGCCCATGCTCGTCGACGAGGAACGCGACGAGGACGGCAACGTCACCAAGGCGGGCCAGGAGTACTACCTCAAGGCCATGAACTGCCCGATGCATAACCTTATCTTCCGATCGCGCGGACGCTCCTACCGTGAGCTGCCGCTGCGCTTCTACGAGCTGGGCCACGACTATCGCTACGAGAAGAGCGGCGTCGTCCACGGCTTGACCCGCATGCGTGGCTTCACCCAGGATGACTCACACACCTACTGCACCCCCGAGCAGGCCTCGGAGGAGATTCGCACCCAGATCGAGTTTTTCCTGTCGATCCTGTCGGCGTTCGGCCTCAAGGACTTCTACCTGGAGCTGTCCACGCGCGACGAGGACGGTAAGAAGAAGGACAAGTTCATCGGTTCCGACGAGGACTGGGCGGCCGCCACCAAGGCTCTCGAGGACGCCTGCGCTGCGACCGGCCTCGACCTCGTTCCCGATCCGGGCGGAGCCGCCTTCTATGGACCCAAAGTCTCCGTGCAGGTCAAGGACGCCATCGGTCGTACCTGGCAGATGTCGACGATCCAGTACGACTTCAACCAGCCCGACCGCTTCGACCTGGAGTACACGGCAGCCGACGGTAGCCGTCAGCGCCCCGTCATGATCCACTCTGCGAAGCTCGGCTCCGTTGAGCGCTTCATCGGCGTTCTGACCGAGCACTACGCGGGCGCGTTCCCCGCATGGCTCGCGCCCGTCCAGGTGCGTCTGATCCCGGTCGCGGAAGCCTTCGATGGCTACGTCACCGACGTGGCCGCGCGACTGCGCGAGCGAGGCGTTCGCGTCGAGACCGACCTGTCGGACGACCGCTTCGGCAAGAAGATCCGCAACGCCTCCAAGGACAAGATCCCCTTCACGCTCATCGCCGGCGGCGACGACGTTGAGGCGGGCGCCGTGTCCTTCCGCCTGCGCGACGGATCGCAGCACAACGGCGTACCCGTCGAGCGGGCCGTCGAGCTGATCGTCTCCCACATCGAGGGGCGCAACAACGCCGACCAGATCGACGGCCTCGACGAGGCGTGACAGCCATGACTCCCGACGCAGACGCCGGTGCCGTCGGCGCGCGGCGTGAGGCCTTGCCCACGGAGGACGCCCGCGCACTTGCGGGCGTCCCGGACGGCTTCGGGCGTTTCTGGACTCCGTACCGGATGGCCTACATCCGCGGTGAAGGCAAGCCTGCCGACGCCTCGGATCGCTCGTGCCCCTTCTGCAGCGCCCCGGGAAAGCCCGACGCCGAGGGGCTCATCGTGTTTCGGGGAGACTCCTGCTTCGTCCTGATGAACCTGTTCCCCTACAACTCGGGCCATCTGCTGGTGTGCCCGTACCGCCACGTCTCCGACTACACGGAGCTGACGGACGAAGAACGCGTCGAGTTGGGGAACTTGACGGCCACCGCGATGCGAGTGACCCGCGACGTGGCCGCTCCCGCGGGATTCAATCTCGGAATGAACCAGGGAGAGGTCGCCGGTGCGGGTATTGCCGCTCACCTTCACCAGCATGTCGTTCCCCGCTGGCTGGGCGACGCTAATTTCCTGCCGATCATCGCTCAGACGAAGGCCGTTCCCGAGCTCCTCGAGGACGCTCGCGCCCGGCTTGCTGCCGCCTGGCCGAAGGAGAACTGATGCTCGGAAATCACGGGCGTTCCATCGCGAAAGCCACATTTACGCCTCTCGCTCGCGTTCTTGCGCGAGTCGGCGTAACACCCAACATGGTGACGGTCGCAGGCACCGCTGCGACGGTCGCGATCGCGATTGTTTGCATTCCTCAGGGTTGGATCTGGCAGGGCGGCATCGCCCTGGCCGTCATCATGTTCGGCGATTCTGTCGATGGCACGCTTGCGCGCATGACGACGGGGGGCACTCGCTTCGGGGCTTTCCTCGATTCGACGCTGGACCGTCTGGGTGACGGAGCCGTTTTCGGTTCTCTCACCGCCTACGCGGTCTTTCAGATGGATGACTCTATCGTGCGAACGTGGGCGATCATCGCCGGTATCTGTTCGATCGTCGGCGCGGCCGCCGTTCCTTACGCGCGCGCCCGCGCCGAGTCCGTCGGAGTCGTGGCCAAGCTGGGGATCGCCGAGCGAACCGACCGCCTTATTGTCGGTATGGGCGCGGCCATGCTGATGAGCCTCGGTCTGCCGGAGTGGGTATTTGCGCTCGGCCTGACCTGGGTGGCCCTCGCGTCCTTCGTGACCGTCTGCCAGCGCATCTGGTTCACCGCACGTCATATCGACGAGGGACCCCGGTGACGTTCTCGGCCCTGTCCTTCGCTTTCGCACTCGCTCCACGCCTCCCGCTGCGCGTTGTCATGCGCGTGGCCGATGCGGGCGCATCAATCGCAGCGAGGCGTGGCGGGGCCATGATCGATCGGCTCCGTTCCAACATGGGACGTTTAGCCGGCACTGAGCCGTCTGCCGATGAGCTGCGTGACGCAGTTCGCTCCCATATCCGCAACTACGCGGAACAGCTCATGCTCGGCTCACGTCGCGGTGCTCCGCTGCTGGAAGGAGTGTCGTTTGAGGGCTTCGAGGCCCTGGCTGCGGCCAGCGAGGATGGTCCGGTGGTGCTCGCCCTGGGGCATTCGGGTAGCTGGGACCGCGCTGGCGCGTGGGTGTGCGCGCAGGGTCGAGGTATCGTTACCGTCGCAGAAAAGGTAGAGCCTCCCAGCCTCTTTCATCGTTTCGTCTCCCTGCGCGAGGGGCTCGGCATGGAGATCATCGGCGTCGCGAAAGGGGAGTCGGTGTTCTCGACGCTCGTCGAGCGTGTTCGTGGGCGGAGCGTCATCGTCCCTCTTCTGGCAGATCGGGATGTTTCCGGTTCCGGTATTGAGGTCACCCTTGGTACTCGGCGGGCGCTCGTCGCCGCCGGCCCCGCTGCGCTTGCAATCAAGCTCAAGCGGCCGCTCTTTGCCGCTTGCATTACCTACGAAAACGAGGCTTCGACGGGTGCGGATGTGCGCGTGCGTTGCGTCGGACCGATCAGTCCCGGTGACGAGGAACGACCTGGCTTGAACCGCGTCGAGGCGCTCACGCAGGCGTGGGTGGATGAGTTTTGCTCCATGATGGCAGCGAAGCCGCAGGACTGGCACATGATGCAGAGGGTGTTCGTCGAAGACCTTGACCCCGAGCGGCTCGCGCGCGCGAGGGCCGAGCACGAGAGGAAGAATCGATGAAGATCGGGATCGTGAACCCCTACTCCTGGGACGTTCCCGGGGGAGTAGGCTTTCATATTCGCGACCTCGCATTGAAGCTACGCTCGCGTGGCCACGACGTGCAGGTGCTGACACCGTCAACTTCCGAGGACTTACCCGAGTGGATTACTTCCGCGGGTTCGTCCGTGTCTATTCCGTTTAACGGATCGGTCGCGAATATTTCCGTCAGGCCCAAGGCCCTGGCGCGAACGCGGCGCTGGCTTGCGGTCAACGATTTCGACGTCGTCCACGTCCACGAACCTGTCGTGCCCTCGGTATCGATGGCTGCCGCGATGCTGTCGAGTGCTCCTCTCGTGGGTACTTTCCACGCGGCCCTCGGCCGATCAGTGTCCCGGTCCATTGCCTCGGCTCCGATGCGCCTGTACATGGAGCGTATCGGAGTACGTATCGCCGTCTCTGAGGAGGCCCGCCGCACACTCATCGAACACCACGGCGGCGATGCCGTCATCATCCCGAACGGCGTGGAGACGGCCTCGTTCCGGGGTGCGCAGCCCCTGGAGCAGTGGGCTGCGACCGATGAGCGTCCGGTGATCGTGTTCCTTGGTCGACTCGACGAGCCTCGCAAGGGACTGAGTATTTTCGCCGCAGCGATCGAGCGCGTCCTCGAGAGCGTTCCAGGGACGCGCTTCCTCATCGCGGGACGCGGAGATGCTCCCGAGACCCGCGCTGCTGTTGCGCGTTTTGGCGAGTCCGTCTCGTTCCTGGGTGGGATCAGTGACGAGGAGAAGGAAGCTCTGCTCGCGGGGGCCTCGATCTATGTGGCCCCTCAGACCGGCGGAGAGTCCTTCGGCATTGTCCTCGTTGAGGCGATGGCGGCGCGCACGACCGTCGTCGCCTCCGATATCCCGGCGTTCCGTGCCGTCTTGGATGATGGCCGTGCGGGAGCGCTCTTCGAGACAGGGAACCCCGACTCGCTTGCCGCAACGCTCCTTGAGCTGCTGCGCGATTGCGAGAGACTCGATGCCCTCGCAGATGCCGGCCAGCTCGCCTCCGCACAGTACGACTGGGAAGTCGTCGCAGACAAGGTGTTCGAGGTCTACAAGCTTTCCATCGACATGGGGAGCCCCGCGGATTCGGGTACGAGGCGGGCGCGTGACCTTATTCGTGGCCGTAACGATGAGGAAGAAGAGTCGTGATGATTCATGTCTCAATCTGGGGCGTTGCTCTCGCGTGTGCGTGCTTCCTCATCGCGGCGGTCATCGCCGGTGTCGCTGTCTCCCGGGCCCGCCGCCTCGACCGCCTCCACCAGCGCATTCTTGCTTCCCGTGACTCGCTGTCGCGACTGCTGCTGCGTCGCGCCTCCGAGGCGGAACTACTCGCGCACGCTTCCGGATGCGAAAGCGCGGGAAACCTGGGCCTCGTCGATGCCGCGCGTGCCTACATCCAAGACGGTGGTGATCTGCTGACGACTGACGGACTCGATAGGCGCACGAGTGCGCAGCGCCAGGCGGATCGCGTCGAGGTTCGCGCTCGCCTGGAGCGGGCATCGGCTCTCACGCGCGCGATCCGGGAGACTCTCACACCCGACGTGCGCGCGCAGATTGCGGTGGATCCTCAGGCGAACGCACGTCTTGAGGCCCTCGATGCAACTTGCTACCGCATCGAGCTGATACGAAACGTCCACAACGTCGACGTGGCAGGAGTGCGCGCCCTGCGTTCCGCCCGGATGGTAAAATTGCTTCGGCTCGCCGGACACGCGCCGGTTCCCGAGCCCATCGACTTTGATGACGATACACACATCGGCGGACGGGGATATTGACATGTACGCGACCCACTGGGGAGGGCCGGGAGAAGACTACCGCCTGAAGAAAATCAGTAGCGTGAACATCAATGAGGTCAACGGCATCTCCGCACCCGCCCCCGATGACGCCGCGCCAGTGTGGCAGACGCCGAAGGCGCTGCACTCGTTCCCGTGGTTCGAGGTGCTCATGATGACGGTCGGTAGCATCGGACTTCTCGGCCTTGTTGTCTTCTGGCTCAGCCCCGCCTCGTCTGGCATTGCTTCCCTTGCCAAGACGACTCTCCTCGCCGTCGTTCCCCTGAGCATTGTCCTTAGCTTCATCCTGTTCATCGACCGCTGGGAGCCCGAGCCCTGGAAGACAAAGGGGGCACTCTTCCTGTGGGGAGCGGGAGTCGCAACGCTGTCCTCCGGTATCCTCAATACCGCCCTGGAGGAAAACATCATCCTTTCGACCGGCGATCTCCAGCAATCTCAGGCCCTTGGCGCGTCGTTTATCGCTCCTCTCGTGGAAGAGACCCTCAAGGGGTTGGGCGTCCTCATCGTCGTCGTCGTACGCCGCACGAGTATCAACTCAGTCATTGACGGCGTCGTTTATGCGGGCTTTTCTGCCGGCGGATTCATGTTCGCTGAGGACATCCTGTACTTCGTCAGGCTTGATAATCCCGAGGCCGGCGGCGTCCTGTGGACCTTTGTCATACGAGGCCTGGCGAGCCCCTTCGTGCACGCGATGGCCACCTCAATGACCGGCATCGGCCTCGCCCTGGCGCTCATGAGATTCAAACGAGGCTGGTCCAAGACCGGCGTTGTGCTGGTGTTCTGGTTTTTCGCGATGGTCGTCCACTTCGGATGGAACGGTACCGTAACGTTCTTGGGGCAGTACTTCTTCCTCCTGTATGTACTCGTGGGGGTGCCAGCCTTCCTCGTATGGGCAGTCACGCTCATTATCCTGTCTCACAAGGAGGCGGAGAAGATTCGCGTCGGACTCGTGCCTTACGTGCGTACCGGGTGGCTCATTCCCGGCGAGGTCACGATGGTCACCGATAGGCGCGCACGCCGGGCTGCCCTCAAGTGGGCGGGCAGCGGTGGTCGTGAGGCGAAGCGAGCCATGCGTTCGTTCCTCGTCAATGTGGCTTCACTGGGGATGGATCAACGGCTCATGGCAAAGTATGGACCCGACCACGCGCGCATCGAGAACGATCAACAGATGCTCACCCAAGCTGTTGAAAACCGGCGAGAATTCTTGCGTTTGACCTCTATCGCTGAGCAGCAGCAAGACGTGACGGATGCCGTGTCCCGGCTGGCTCGGGCGCAATAAGAAAGAAGATAACGCGTGAGTAACAATTACCCTCATCCCGGTCCTCAGCAGGGCTACGTCTCGCCGAACCGGCAGGGGCAGATTGACCCCGACCCACAGTACGGCGCTCCTGCCTCGAATGGGCAGTTTGGTGCGCCTGCGGCCTCTGGTTATGCTCCCGTTTCTCCGCAGGGTGGGCAGGTTCCGGG
>ERZ773062.344-NODE-344-length-27034-cov-26.811557_pt1 | contig 27034 bp, 23 predicted proteins | sample MGYA00580626_ERZ773062 | MGnify/ENA primary metagenome ERZ773062 (study PRJEB29015, sample SAMEA2738003) | human oral metagenome | biome: human oral; feature: human-associated habitat; material: dental | place: China | collected 2058 ... | reverse complement strand
CAATGTACAGAATCAAGAACTGACTAACGCCGAACCCGTCACGACAGCACACGAGTTATTACATGCCGCATATGAGCGGCTTGGCCCAGGCGAGCGGCACCGGATCGACCAACTGATCGAAGCAGAGTACGCCAAGATTAAGACCAATCCGGTCATCGCCTCAATGGTGAAGTATTATGATCAGGCCGAGCCAGGCGAGCGTAATAATGAGCTTCATTCTATCATTGGTACACAGATTCGTACAGTTAGCAGTGAGCTAGAGCAGCACTATAGTCGGTATTTTCGTAACCGTGCGGCGATCGTCGCACGCAGTGATGCCTACCAAGCTGTCTTTGACAAAGTCGATCAAGAAGCCAAAGCGCTTAGTAAGGCAATCAACCAAGAAGCTACCCAGCTCCCCACCGATCAAGCACAGTACAAAGAGATGGCTGAGCAGCTGTCAGCCGACATCAAGGTATTTAATGCGAGAGCCCAAAATGGCGGCTTTCGCGATGACGCATCATTCCAGGCAGCACGCAAGAAGCTCTTGGCACGCCAGCGAGCGCTTGAGGCGCAGCGGCTCGCGATTAATCAGCGCGTTGAGATATATAATGCGAAGATCACTCGGCTCAATGCCTTGTCGGTACGCGCCAATGAGCTGAACCAAAGCATTAATGGTATTGAGCAACCCAAGGAGCAAGTGTAGTGGCACGAGCTCGCACGATGTTTGTTTGCCAGCAGTGTGGTGCGCGCTCACCAAAGTGGACGGGCAAGTGTGAGCAATGTGGCCAGTGGAATAGCCTCGTTGAGCAAGCGCCAGCCCCAGTGGGTAAATCTGCTGTGGCACGTAGCGCTGGCCAAGGTACGTTGCTACAGCCACGGCCAATCACCGCTGCAAGCCAGGATGAGCCAGCAGCTCGGCTTGCAACGGGCATTGCCGATCTTGATGCAGTGCTAGGTGGTGGTATTTTGCCGGGTGGTGTGCTGCTCTTGGCGGGGCAGCCAGGCATGGGCAAGAGTACTCTCTTGCTCCAGGTGGCGCATGCAGTTGCGCAGCAGCAAGCGGTACTCTACATCAGTGGTGAGGAGTCGGCTGGGCAGGTGGCGCTGCGAGCGACGCGACTGGGCGCCGACCAGCACGAGGCATTGTCGTTTGCGGCGAGTACGAGTGCTGATGATATTGCGGCTACCATCCGTACCGGCCAATATCAGCTGGTAATTGTCGATTCAATTCAGACGCTGAGCCTGGCTGAGATCACCAGTGCACCAGGCACTGTAAGCCAGATTACCAACGCGAGCAATGTCATCATTCAAGCGGCCAAGCAATCAGGAACGGCAGTAGTGCTGGTGGGTCATGTGACGAAGGAAGGGTCGATCGCGGGGCCTAAGGTACTCGAGCATCTCGTGGATGTGGTGCTGCAGTTTGAGGGCGATCGCTACGGCGGCTTTAAGGTGGTGCGGGCCATCAAGAACCGCTATGGTAGCACGAATGAAGCGGCGATCTTTGCTATGGGTGAGCATGGCCTAACGGTGGTCGAGAACCCCTCGGCTGCACTGCTTGCCGAGCGCCAAAATGCCGATGGATCGGTGGTGCTGGCCACCCTTGAGGGCAACCGCCCCATCCTTGTCGAGATCCAAGCACTTGTCAATCCAACCCATTTCGGGTATCCTAAGAGGACAGCCAGCGGATTTGATCTCAACCGACTCAACCTTTTGATCGCTGTCCTCGAGCGGCGTACCAAATTGCAATTATCCGATAAAGATATCTACATCAACGTTGTCGGTGGGCTCAAACTGGCTGATCGGGCAGCCGACTTAGCCGTCGTCATGGCCATTGCCAGTGCTGCTGCTGGTCGACGCCTTGATGATGGCGTGGTAGTGTTTGGCGAGGTGGGCCTTGGTGGTGAAGTGCGCAGTGCCCAAGCGGCTGAGCGGCGCATTGCTGAGGCGCAAAAGCTCGGCTTTACCAAAGCGATTGCCCCGCATTGTGGCCTCAAGATGCCCTTTATCCATGACGTGCGCGATATCCGCAGCGCACTCATTACCTATCTAAAAACATAACAAAAGGAACAACATGCAATTATCTACTCTTGTGTTGCTTATCATCACACTTATTATTCTTGGCGAAGTCAGCTATCTCCTGGCTCGGTTGCCGCGTAACACGCTCAAAACAAAAGGGCGAGCATTGTTAGTCGACACGTCGGTGCTAATGGATGGTCGCATTACGGCCGTTGCCAAAACAGGATTTATTGGTGACACGCTGGTGATTCCACGGAGTGTGGTGGGCGAGCTGCAATTTTTGGCAGATCACGCAGACAGCGACAAGCGAGCTCGCGCTCGTTATGGCCTTGACGTTGTGACGGAATTGCAGGCAATGGACGAAGTTGAGGTAGAGCTCTTGCAAGATGGCAGCAAAGCACGTGAAGGGGTTGACGAGCGGCTGCTGAGCCTAGCTAAGCAGCATGGCGCGTGGCTGCTCACGATCGATTATAATCTCAACAAAGTCGCTGCTGTGGAGGGGATTGGCGTGCTCAATATCAATGAGCTGGCGCAGAGCATCCGGATGGCGCATTTGCCTGGCGAGCACCTGACGCTAGCGCTCCTCCAGAAGGGGCAGGACGCCCATCAGGCGGTGGGGCACTTACCTGATGGCACAATGGTGGTCGTGGAGCAAGCCAGCAGCCAGCTGGGCCGCACCTGCGAAGTGGAGATTATTCGCAATCTTCAGACCGCTGCAGGCAAGATGATCTTTGCCAAGCTCGTCAAAAAGCCAGCACCTCAGCCGGCCAAAACTCACTCAGCTGAAACACCATCGGAAAAAGCAGTAGCGCAAGAAGAGCCGGCTACTCAATTAACTACTCAGCCCAAACCAGCAAAGACCTCGCGTTCTCGCCAGTCGTCACGAGCTCGCACTGCTCAAAACTCGGTAGAGAAGGCAGATAAGAAAAAAGAGCAGCCAGCCCCAAGCCAACCTCAACAAACTGTACGTGAGAAAGCAAAACCAGTAGAGCAACCACAGCCAAAGCAGCTAGCCAAGCGTACCTCTCGCGCACGAGCCGCTACAACTCCGAAGTCTCCGCAGGCTGCTTCATCCCCTCAATCTAGGCATACCAAGCAATCAACAACGAGCCGCACCTCACAGGTAGCTAAGCAAGCTGCCTCCAAAAAACGAACCACTCGCTCATCATCACGTCGCCGTGTTGACCACGAAGCGGCGCTGCTTGATTTGGTAAAAAAGCAGACGGATTAGTAGTTTATATTTCTTAGCTGAAGGTGTACATAGATAAGCGTATCATGACGAGGCCAGAAGTCGTTCCAATTCATGCGCGAGCACCATGGCTTGAAGATTAGACTGTCTCAGGAGGGATTATTACAAAGCTAGCAGGTAGCAAAAAGGTATTGTTTGATTTTTGATACGTGATGATCAGGGTGTTATACTGATAGTAGTAATGCCATGAAAGGGGAAGCAATTATGCATACCTATCGAGACTTTCTCACTACCACCCTTACCACCGCCGCAAAGATTGCAGTTGCGAACTTTGGCAACCTCTCTCACTCGGTCAAGGCGGGAGATCGCAATCAAGTCCTGACAGAGACAGACCTGGAGATCGGTCATTTCCTGACAGATGCAATCCGTACAGTATACCCTGATCATAATATTATTGACGAGGAACTGGGCTGTGTCGATAACGGGTCGCGCTACACCTGGGTGGTTGACCCGATCGATGGGACGAGCAACTTTGCGGTGGGGCTACCACAGTATGGCATTATGCTGGGGTTGCTTGATCACGACACACCAGTGGCTGGTGGAATAGCCCTGCCTGCCTTTGGCGAACTTTACGTTGCGACTAAGGGTGCAGGTGCCTGGTGTAATGGCCAGAAGATCCATGTCTCACGTGAAACCGACCTTGCCAATAGTCTCGTTGCGTATGGTATTGACGGCCACCCTGAGGATCCAGCCCGGACAAAGCGCGAGGCTGAGTTACTTGGTACCATCATCCTCTCGATCCGTAATCTCCGCTCGTCTAATAGTGTCGTCGACCAAGCAATGGTTGCGAAGGGTGCCTATGGTGCCTGCGCCAACCAAACGAGCAAGATCTGGGACAACGTCGCGCAGCAGATCATTATTGAGGAGGCGGGTGGTGTCTATACCGATATTGCCGGCAACCCCATGGATTATCACGACGCCCTAAACCGCTCTCACGAGAACTTCACCTGGCTGGCGGGAGCGCCGGAGCTGCATCGGCAGTTGGTGGGGGTGGTGGAACCTTTATTGCTTTCCTTGTGATCATAATGTCTCTGTATGATCGTGAGTCCCAATTATGTCCGGTGAAGCTGGAGAAAATGTAATGAAGTGCGGAGTGTAAGCTGATTGCGCGAAGGCATGCTGTAAGAGATAATAGGCTAAGGATGTATCTTGGATGAGCTAGAATCGCGATGATCGACTCCAAAGCAGATGTATTCTATTTTTAATCGTAAGCTCTAAATTTCTTGATATTCCCATTATGGAGATGCCTAATCCCCCGATATCTTATTCGAAGGGTGTAGGCTACTTCTAGGGGATAAATAACAAGCTTGGAGTAGATATATAATCCTATATTTAAACTCCACTATAAAAAATCCTGCACATACAGTCGCAGGGTATTTCATTGTTCTCTACAAACGCACTAGCTTGTTCGTTGTCCATGAGCGGTATTTTTGTCGCTGTAGTATACGCTGTCTGTCAATGTGGCAGTCACGGTGAAGTTTTTGCCAGCAGAGGAGGGTATAGAGACGTTGGTGTCGCCATCGCTGTTGACCTGACGTGTGCCAACGAGCTGGTCACCTACCTTTACCTCAAGCTGCTGGAGTGGGTGACTACCCTGCCGGTAGTATACCGTCGCCGATTGCCCACTCGAGCTTACGGCGACGGAAACACTTGGCTTGGAGTCGGTACAGCGATGAGTGTCGTCATTACTGGTTGCATCATAGCCATCTTGAGCTGAAACAGTCTCTTTGCCTGAGGAGTCCTTTGACCGAGTGACGGGGATGTCAACGCGGGCCGACTCTGGCGTACAGTTTGTGGCCTTTTTCTTAGATACTCGGTCGAATGACATTGTGTTGCTACTACGGTTAGAGTTCTTATTGTAATACGATGGGTAGACTTCATTGTTGATCCGCTGGATGCCGCTGGGTGCGGAGAACCAGTCGCTGTATGATGCTTTGTGTTGGCTGACGTAATATTGCGTCGCATCGGCCATGGTGTAGTCGAGCAGCATAGCGGGGATGAGCGAGTTACCGTTGCGTAGTGGTGATGTATCGGAGTTGCCTAGCCAAACAGCCATCGACAGTGCCGGCGTGTAGCCAACCGTCCAAATATCCTTTGCTACTACTTTGCCATTAATCTCGGAGTTTGATGTACCAGTCTTGACAGCGGTCTTCGCCTTGAGGCGGTTCATCTGTGGCATATAGTCTTGCCCACCACCAAGATTAGCTCGCGCGCTGGAGTCGCCAAGGATGTCGTTGACGATGTAGGCAGCTTGCTGGTCGATTACCTGCTTGGTTGAGGCGGTGTATTGCTTGAGGACTTGGCCGGTGCTATTGGTTACTTTGAGAACTGTTGATTGCGGGGTGTAGGTGCCCATCCGTGCCAAAGATGCAATAGCGTTGACATGGTCGACAAGGCGTGTACCACAGCTCCCGATGGCACTTGATAGGCCAGCTTGGGCGTCTGCACCTTGGGTACAGTAGGCGCTGTCTCCCATCTCGCGAATAGTCTGCCAGGTGCTGCCGCGCCTATTGCGCTCATTTTCTTGCATAGCTTTGATGGCGGGGATGTTACGTGAGCGAGCCAGAGCTTGGCGGAGATTAATGTTGTTTTGGAACTTGCCATCGGCGTTTTGCGGCGTCCAACTGCCAAAGCTGATCTTTGAGTCGGAGAGGACAGAACCACTCCCGTAGTTAGTCCTGCCATTACCCTTGTTTTGGAAAAGCTGGGCATAGACCAGTGGCTTGATGGATGAGCCAGGCTGGATAAAGGCGGTAGCGGCATTGTTTTGACCAAAGACGTCATAGTTAAAGTCTCGACTCCCAACTAGCGCTACCACTTGACCTGTTTTATTATCCTCAATAGCAGCTGCGCCATTGGTAAAGCCAGCATAGGTCGCACAGTTAGTATTACCACAGTGAGAATTAGTAAGCTTGCCATTAAACATACTTTGCATACGAGTCTCAAGCTTGCCTTGGAGTGTAGAGTCAAGCGTAGTCGTGACAGTGAGGCCGCCTTTGCCAACGGTCGATTTGCCCAGCTCTTTTTCGAGCTGGTCGCGTACCATCAGGACGAAGTGCGGCGCTTTTATGTCGGCATACTGCTCAGCCTTTGGTCTCACAGTGTCAAGAATGGCAACTTGCTTTGCTTCGTTGGCCTGCTCTTTAGTAATGTAATTCATCTCAACCATACTATCAAGCACCTTGTGCTGGCGTGCAATGAGAGCACTATTGCCTGGCACATAATACGGGTCGTAGAGTCCTGGGCTATTCGGAATACCAGCCAGTAGGGCCGATTCGGCTAGAGTGAGATCCTTGGCTGGCTTCTGGAAGTAGGTGCGTGCGGCCGATTCAACACCATTGCGGCGGCCACCATACGATGCTTCGTTGAGGTAGAGGTTAAGGATTTGATCTTTGTTGTACATACGCTCAACTTCAATCGAGAGAATCACCTCCTTAATCTTACGTGGTACACCATCGAGGCCGCGTTTTTCGATCTCACTTTTCTCAAAAAAGGCTTGCTTAACGAGCTGTTGTGTGAGCGTCGAGCCACCCTGCACAGCATTACCCTGCGAGTTACTCAAGAATGCGCGAGAAATACCAGCCAGACTGATACCGTGGTGGTTGTAAAAATCGCGGTCCTCCACAGCGATTGTCGCTTTCTTCACGTAGTCGCTAATCTGGTTGCCGTCAACCACCAGCTTGTAGTCGCCGTTACCTTTATCCTCCCAGAGGAGCTGGCCGCTGCGATCGAGATATTTGGTAACAGTGGTCTGGACGCGCTTGTCTATCTCGCCTGGGCGAATTGCATCGAGGTCTTTGCGGTAGTAGGTAAAGAGCCCAGCAATAATGAGGGCAAGCACGAGGAAAAACCCACCAATCACCTTGAGGATGGCAAAAGCTCCACGTTTGCTAAATAAAAACTGAGCTACTCGGCGTGGATGCATCCGATAGAGTAGTCGCTTGAGGGGTTGCTTGGGTAGGCTTGCCAAGTACTCCGCTTTGCGGCGGGCTTCGGCGTCTTTTTTGGTGCGGCGCTTGGCTGCAAGATTGGAGTAGACGCTAACTCGATGTGATAAATTATTTTTGACCACGATCTCTTATTCCTCTAACACACGATATTCCTCTGCATTATAGCATTATGTGGGTGGGTAGGGCTAGTCTTTCCCGCCGCGTGGCTCCTATTTCGTGCTAAAATAAATAGCAATACATGAGCATAAGAAAGAGCAAGAGTGGAGGACACATGACCTTAGCAGAAGAATTAACCTGGCGTGGATTTATCAACCAAACAACATTTGCCGATATTACTGACATTAATGAGCCACGCACCTTCTACTTTGGGGTCGACCCCAGTGCACCGAGTATGACGATTGGTAACTTGGTTGTCATGATGCTGTGCCGCCACTTCATCGACCATGGACACACACCATTGTTGCTTGTGGGAGGCGCAACCGGCATGATTGGCGACCCAGACGGCAAAAAGCAAGAACGTGACCTGCGTAATGCTGAGACGGTAGCGCGCAGTGTTAAGGGCTTGACGGCGCAATTTCGACAGATATTTCGCGGCCAGGATTTTGCGGTAGTCAATAACGCCGATTGGTTTGCTCACGTTAATTATGTCGATTTTTTGCACCGGATTGGTAAGCACGTGAGTATGACGCAGCTGCTCGACCGCGATTTTGTGCAGCAACGGATCGGCGAAGGCGGGGCAGGTATTAGCTATGGTGAATTTAGCTATGCATTGATTCAAGGCTATGATTTCTTGCACCTGTACCGTGAGAAGGGTGCGACGCTGCAATTGGCTGGTGCCGACCAATGGGGTAATAGCGTGACAGGCGTGTCGCTCATTCGTAAGCTCGAGGGTGGCGAAGCCCATGTCTTGACGGCACCGCTGGTGATTAATAAGCAGACAGGAGTGAAATTCGGCAAGTCGGAGGGTGGTGCAATATGGCTTGACCCAGCACTGACCAGCCCATATAAATTCTACCAATTCTGGCTCAACTGCGATGACGAGACGAGCGAAGACCTGATCAAGATCTACACCTTGCTTGATCAAGCAACTATCGAAAGATTGATTGACACCCACCACGCTAACCCTGGCGCGCGCACCCTGCAAAAGACACTCGCACAAGAAGTGACTGATATCGTCCACGGGCACGAACGTCGCGAGAGTGTGGAGCGGGTGACGAGTGTGCTCTTTGGTAATAATGACCTATCGACACTGCACGAGGAAGATCTTGATGCGCTGGCTAACGAGATCCCAACCGTCTCGCCGCAGTCAGTGGTAGCAGCACTAGTGGAGGCAGGTGTTTGCGCCAGCAATGGCGAAGCACGTCGCCTCATCAAAAACAATGCCATTAGCCTTGATGGTGTAAAAATCACCAGTGATCAACCAGCGACGAGTCCAAGCTTGATCAAAAAGGGCAAAAATAGCTTCGTGCTTGTACGATAGATGAGTGTTCTCAATAGCCATACTCAACAGAGCATAGGGTGATTTATTATTCTATTATGTATTTGCCATATTTTATGGTATGATAATGGCACATTAGTAGCTACAAGAGGAGAATTTGTCATGAAAAAACTAATCGCATTTGATCTAGACGATACGCTAGCAGTAACGAAGTCCCCCGTGAGCGACCGGATGGCGGCTCTGCTGGGGCGTTTGCTGGAGAAGTATGATGTGTGCGTCATCACCGGTGGAGACTTCAAGCAGATCCAAAAGCAGGTGACGAGCCGCCTTGATGTGTCGCCCGAGCTGCTGGGCAAGTTTCACGCTATGCCGACGTGTGGCACGCGCTATTATCGCTTCGACCCGCACACAGGCGAATGGCAACTGCAGTATGCCGAGGACTTGACGGATAAGCAAAAGGCGCAAATCGTGAGTGTGCTTGAGTCGACTGCACGAGAGATGGGGATCTGGTGTGAGCACCCAGCGGGTGAGATTATTGAGGATCGCCAGAGCCAGATCACTATATCAGCCCTTGGCCAACAAGCCACTCCAGAGGAGAAATACGCTTGGGCAGAGAAGTACAAGGATGTTCGGCCGATCTACCGCGACAAAGTGGCGGCACAACTACCCGGCCTCGAAGTACGGATTGGTGGCACCACTAGCACCGATATTACTCGTCCTGGCATCGACAAAGCCTACGGCATGAAGAAGCTCCTCGAGGCTAACGGCTTAGAAAAACGCGAAGTCCTCTTCTTTGGCGATAAGATCGAAGAAGGCGGCAACGACTACCCAGTCCGCGCGATGGGCATCGACAGCATTGCCGTCAATGGCTGGGAAACAACCGCCTATGCTCTAGATGGGGTTTTGGGCGTAACGGAGTAAAAGGAGCTCAGTAATGTCGAAGGATAGTGATGAAACTTCTACAAAGACGGTAGATAGCTCAGACAAAGCACTACTGGACTCTCGTGATGATCCAGTAGCGCTCATACTAACAGATAGCGAAGTAGAGATGCTTATGCGGTTTATTCATGAATTCAGGCTTGGCCCAAAAGCTCCTTCTGATGAAGAATGGAAGTGGCTAGAGAGTGTGCAAGGGCTTCCTTCTGCTGACTACTATGGAGAATTGTTTGAGAAACTGAACAAGTTCCGTGTTGCTGCTATCACATATAATGGCAGGTAAAAAACGGGCCATGAATAAAAATACTCACCTAGCAGGGTGAGTATTTTATAGTGAATAACGAATAAACTAAAGTTACTCTTAACTGAGCTTTTTATAACAAAACCGCGCAAGTTCTGGCGCAATAGTGTCGTATGTCTTGCTGACAAGCAGACCTCCAGCTTCGGAGAACTCTACAACTCGTTTAGCTCATACACAAAATCGCCAGTATTCATAGAAAAGCAAAATACTTCATAGCTAGATGGCTTTTGTGAAGAACGTGAGGTAAGGTCGTAAAAAAGTTGCTCAAACGTGGTGGGTAATGCTCTAGGTGGCGTCCATCGACGCATTGCGCATTTACTCTCGGTAGTAGTGGCAGCGGCAGTGATACGACGCACTCGATCCGGCAACTTTTCATTTAGTGCCGGAATGCTGGTGTGTAAATTATCGAATAAACTCCAGTTGTTATCGCAATTACGGCGGCATATAGCGAAGGGCTGCTTTGTGGTGATAGACTGACGAATTTGCTTAGATAGGTGTCCAGTTACTATGCTGTATCTTCCGTCGCTTGCGAGTATTTCACCAGAAGTTCCGTCCACTGTTGCGTTCGAGACGACATGAAGTGCAATGCGTTGCGAGAAAAGGTCGCTTGCTGTAGTTGGCTGTGTTTGCAACGAGCGATGCAACCATACAAAAGTAACTATGAAAACCAGTAATAACACCGTAATGATAATGCCAATAATGAAATGCTTAGACTTGGTGGTGTGTAAACTAGCTGCCATATCTTAATACAAGTATACCACCTTGTCGCAATGATAGGCATGAGACTACAATAGCTGTGGTATTTTCCCTTGTGATAGCTGTACGAGGAGCTCATCTCAGTTGCCTACATTCAGTATAGTCTACTAAAATACTCGCCACGATGGGCGAGCGTTCTTTGTTATCCAAAACCGTATCCTGGTCTACTTCGATTGGAGGTGGTTTAGATAAGAGTTTGTTTGGTGCGGATGAAAGGACTTGAACCTTCACGCCACGAGGGCACATGCTCCTAAGGCATGCGTGTCTACCAATTCCACCACATCCGCATAGCAAGGTTATTATACCAAATGAGCTGGTGTATCTGCAACCTTAGCTGCGTCCATCAGCTCGGCGGAAAAAGGTGAGGTGTGCGTTTCCATAACTACGATTGTCCACCACAACAATGTCGTTTGCTAATTTTGGCCCCTCACCTATTCCTGTATGTGATAATACCATAAATCCGCCTGGTTTGAGAAGGGCAAAAAGTCTGCTAACTGTTGTTAGCTGGAGATCGTGGTATGGTGGGTCGGCAAAGATGATATCGAACGCTTCGCCATAGTACGTATCAAGCCATGGGCTGACGCCAGCTTTGACTGCAGTAGCAGATGGATCAGCACCGAGCGCTGCGATATTTTTGCAGAGGATGGTAAAGGCGAGGCGATCACGCTCGACAAACAACGCCTGGCGAGCCCCACGGCTCAAGGCTTCGAGACCAACTGCACCAGTGCCAGCAAAGACATCGAGGACGCGGGCATCCTGCACTGCATCACCAAGCGAATTAAACAGCGCGTTGCGCACTCGCTCGCCCATGGGATGGGTACGGCGATTATCTGGTGCATCGAGCCAACGCCCGCCATAGCGTCCAGCAATGACTCGGACCTTCATAATGGATAAGCCTCACATAGTGCACTGTACCACGCGAAGGCAACAGTGCGAATAATCTCTGGGATGAGCTCATTGCGCGTCTGCAAGGCTAAGCCCGTTGTCCAGCCATTCCGCCAAAACGTGTGATACATATCAAGTGCGTACACCCGCTGCACTGCTCGCAAAAAGACCGCCTCCAGGCCAAGCTGCTCTGCCTCAGCTACCCACTCGGGCGATGGGCAGGTGTCTGCAAAACGGGCGGTGCGCATCGAGGCAGCCACGCCAAGCTCGAAGAGAATATGCGTCGCAAAGACACCCTTTGCCCCCCAGTATTCCCAGTTTTTGTTGAGGGTATCGAGCCCCGTCGTCCCGTGAATGAAGTTCTTATCTAAAACAGTCAGGCGTTCCTCTTTGGGGCGACCCCAGAGTTCCTCGATTTTGTCACTCAGCGGATAGTGATGAGCCGGCGTGAGACCATCGACGATGGCGTGCGACATCCAGGCTGCCTCAAAGGCGGCACGCACTGTGTTGTTTTGGCGTAGCGCTTGGACAAGATTGTAATGATGATCGAGAATCATAACGACGAGGTCGCGGTCGTCTGGCTTGGTAGGGTCGATGTAGTGCCAGGGTTCATCGACGCTGGGGCTTTTGCGTTTGATACCGTCGGGACCATTATTGCCCTCGAAATGGAGAATGTCGCGCGAGCTCGGGAAGTGGAGAATGGCGACATGGTGGCTGCACATCTGGCCAAGGTCGCGCCGTGCGAGCTGGTCGATTCGCTGATGAACACCAACCAAGTGCCCTGACTGGTCTCGAAAGGTTGTTCCACTGTACATATCTCATATAGTATAGCAGATTTTGGCGTGGCTGAATCGTTACTATGGATGTGTTTTGTTGAGATTATCGAGCCCTGTAGGGCTAAATGGGCAAGGATAGAGAAAACGAAATAAGCAGCATTATGAATAGGCAAGATTACCCTAGCTTAATTGAGCGTTGTGAGCCGTTGGTTGCGCTGCACGGCTGCCTGGAGCTCTGGGTAGTGGTCAAGCGAATCACCACTGGCAATAAAGGCTTGCGCTGCTTTTTGAGCTCGGGCGATTGCCTTGCTGTCGGCTAGACTCGCAATGCGCAGATTGAGCGCGCCATGCTGAGCTTTGCCGTAAATTTCGCCTGGGCCGCGGAGCTGCATGTCGACTTCTGCTAAGTGAAAGCCGTCGCTAGAAGCCTCCACCTCGCGCAGACGCTGGCTCGGCCTGCTGTGGTTATTAAGCAAAAGATAGCAGTAGCTCTGGCGCGCGCCACGCCCCACTCGGCCACGCAGCTGGTGGAGCTGGGCAAGACCAAATCGCTCGGCATCCTCGATCATCATCACTGTCGCATTTGGCACATCAACACCAACTTCTACCACTGTGGTGCTCACGAGAATATCATACGCATGCTGGTGAAATTCTTGCATCACTCGTTCTTTGTCAGCAGGCTTCATCTTGCCATGAAGCAAGCCAATTCGCCATCGGCCTAAGGTGCTACTCTTGAGGTGGCGCACGGTTGCTTCAACACTGCGCGCGTCATTATCTGGGTTGTCATCGATGAGGCTGCAGACGACATAGGCTTGGCTGCCGGCCTCGAGCTCCTTCGTGACGCGTTGGTACAGGGCTGGGCGCGAGGCGGGAGAAATAATCTTGGTGATGATCGGCTGGCGACCGACAGGGCGCTGGCTAATAATGCTAATGTCAAGCTCGCCATAGACGGTCAGGGCAAGGCTGCGAGGAATCGGTGTCGCTGTCATGGCAAGGAGGTGCGGCATGTGGCCGGATTTATCAAGGAGCTTCTGGCGCTGCGCCACGCCAAAGCGATGCTGCTCGTCGATGACAACAAAGCCAAGCCGCGCAAAGTTCACCGAGTCTTGGATAAGTGCGTGCGTTCCTACTACGACATCTACCTCGCCGCGTGCAATTCGCTGCACAAGCTCACTACGCATAGCACCGGTCACGTTGCCAGTCAGCAGCCCAACTTTGATGCCAAAGGGCGTAAGTAATGCATCGAGCGTGGCGGCGTGCTGACGGGCAAGAATCTCTGTTGGTGCCATCAAGGCGGTTTGGTAGCCAGCACTAGCAGCCTGACGAGCGGCCAGGCCAGCGACCACTGTTTTGCCACTACCCACGTCACCTTGGAGGAGGCGATTCATTGGTGTACTACGCTGAAAGTCTTGCAGGATATCCCAGGCTGCTCGGCGCTGATCATCCGTGAGAGCAAAGGGCAGAGCACTCACAAATGACTTCACGATAGCTTGCTCAAACGGTATGACATAGCCCTGGAGCTGAGCATGCGCCTGGCGATTGAGCTGACTAGCAAGCAGCAAGCTAAAGAGCTCCTCAAAGGCAAAGCGCTGGCGTGCTCTTGCGACATCCTCTGATGTGGTAGGGAAATGCATCGCAAGCAGCGCCTCGCTCCGGCTCATTAAGCCTTCGTGTGCAACAATGTGCGAGGGGAGTGTCTCGGGCAGCATTGTTATCAGTGGTCGTAGCTCAGTGAGTAGTTTGCGCACCAGTTGGCTTTTGAGGCCGTGTACTGCGTGGTAGATGGGCAGCAGGTTGGTGTCATGATGGACAAGCTCTTTGACGCGCTCGGCACTTGGGTTGGTGAGTTGGTAGCGGCCATTCTTATACTCAAATTGTCCCCGAAAGTAACATTCATCCCCACTCGCGAGCTGCTGCACTCGATACGGCTGGTTAAACCACACGGCGTTGAGCTTGCCCGAGCTATCTGCCAGCACTGCTGTGGTGATGCGGAGACCACGTCGCACCGTGCGCGTGCTGATTGATTCGCAGCGCGCCGTGATCGTCACATTGCCTGGTGTAAGGGTTGCGATTGAGCTCGCCGCAGTAAAATCATCGTGCTTGCGTGGCAAAAACATGATGAGATCATTGACGGTCAAGAGTCCAGCCTGGGCAAGCTGCTCAGCTGTTTTTGGTCCAACGCCTTTGATCTGGGAGAGTTGTGTCGATAGGTTCACATTTTTATTGTACCGCACCTGGTGTAAATGCGCTGCCCTGTGCTATAGTATAAGCAGTAAGCTAACGGGGGAAGTGTGAGTAAAATTGCAAATTATTTACGCAGTCATATTGCCGGGTCTGTTTCGACTCGGGCCGATTGGCGTGCGTCAGTCAGTGCAGATGCCGGTATTCTAGCCGCAACGCCAGAGCTCGTGGTAGCGCCGCGCGTTGTGAGTGATATTCGCAAGATCACCCGTTTTGCCTGGCAAATGGCCGAAAAAGGCCACACGATACCAGTTGTCACACGCGGCGCTGGTTGTGGTGCGCTGGGTGGTGCCGTGGGGCAGGGGATACTGCTCGATACGGCAGCTCTCGACACAATCTTTGAATATGATGGTAAATCGCAGCGGGTTCGTGTCCAGCCAGGTGTATCAGCACGTAGTGTAGCGGCAGCACTGAGCATGCATGGTGCTGGTGTTGGGCCACTGACTGGCCAGCGAGGTACAGTTGGTGGAGTTATTGCAGCTGGTGCACGCGGGACGCTCCTCAGCCGAACGACCGATCCAGCCGAAGCGATTGACCAGATCGAGGTTGTACTCGCCAACGGTGACGTTATGCAGACAGAGCGTCTCTCGCGGCGTGAGCTCAGCCGGCGCAAGGGTTTGCCTGGGTTTGAAGGGGATATTTATCGTCGTGTCGATGCGATTATTACTGATAATGCAGCGCTGATCGAGCAGATTAACCCCAATGATACGTCTGGTTATAGTGGTATTGCGCGGGTTAAACAACCGGACGGGACGTTTGACCTTGGGCCGCTCTTTGTGGGGAGCGAGGGAACGCTAGGGATCATTGATGAGCTTATTCTCAAGACAGAATTCTTTAGCTTTCGCAAGACAATGGCAGCTCTGGTATTTCGGAATAGTAGCGAGGCTCAGGCTGCGATTGATGATATTGACGCACTCCAACCAGCACAGCTTAGCTATCTCGACGCAGCGATTTTTGAGCAGCTCCGCCGCGATGGCAAGAAGTATGCTTTTTATGAGGAAGCTGCCCAGCAGTTTACGCCGCAGGCAGTTTTGCTCGTGACACTCGATGACTTTAACACCCGGACACGTGCTCGCAAACAGGCCAAGCTTGAGCAGCTGCAATCTGTGGGTGAGACGGTCGTCACTATCGCTGAAGATGACGATGATGAAGATGTAGCGGCAGGGTTTGCTGCGCTTGATCAGTACCGCTGGCCCGATGCCGCGCATGTTGGGGCACCGCGCTTGTTTGAGGGGTTCTATGTGCCACCACAGCGCTTCGAAGAATTTGCTCGGGCGCTCATGCCGCTTGCTCGGGCGTTGCAGTTGCCGCTACCTCTTGCTGGCTACCCTAGCTTGAATCTCTACGGCGTCTATCCGCGCCTCTCGCTCCGCAAAGTGAGCGATAAGCAAAAGATTTTTAAGCTCTACGACGAGCTTACTAAGCTGCTTGCGCTATATGATGGCCATTTGGTGATGAGCGGTGGTGAGGGCCGGCTCAAAACGCGCTTCGTCCGTGCTACGCAAAACCCAGACCTTACAGCTCTCTATCAGCAAATCAAGCAGCTCTTCGACCCTCACGGCATCCTCAACCCTGGCACAAAAACCACCCTGCAAGCTCGCACCATCACTGCAATGCTGCGCAATGAATATACAGTGGATTGGCAATAAAACTTTGTAGAGGGAAGCATGCTTGCTATTTGTGGCAATTGATTTCTTTGCCATACCTCAATAAAATGGAGGAAGAAAGAGGATAGTGAATATGAGTGTCGATCAACGCATAATATCCCGTAATCCTGCCACGAACGAACCAATCTGGTCTGGAAGTCTTGCGGATGACGCTGCAATCGCACAGGCTGTTTTTGCCGCAACGCGTGCACAGCACACATGGGAAGCGACACCGCTTGATGCGCGCAAAGATATTATCCGCGCCTTTGCCGATCAGGTAACGACACATAGCGAAGATGCTGCACGGATTATTTCGCAGGATAATGGCAAGCCACTCTGGGAAGCGCGCACTGAAGTCAAGTCACTTGGTAATAAAGTACAGGCGGTCTTCGACGCCTATGATCAACGGGCTCAGACAGTTACGAAGCAAGTCAATGGACGCCAGTCGGTGACGCGTTATCGGCCTCATGGTGTTATGGCGGTGCTGGGGCCATACAACTTCCCAATGAGCATGCCAAATAGCCATGTCATGCCTGCTTTGCTCGCTGGTAATACCGTGATCTTCAAGCCAAGTGAGAAAGTGCCGTATGCTGGTGAATATTATGCACAACTCTGGCAACAGGCTGGACTGCCAGATGGGGTGCTTCAGGTTATTCATGGCGATGGAGACGTAGCGCAAAAGCTCATTGCACACCCTCAGGTAAATGGTGTCCTTTTCATCGGTAGTCGAGCGGCTGGCGTGTCGATCGAAAAGCAGCTTGCCGGTGCACCAGACAAGATCTGCGCCCTCGAAATGGGTGGCAATAGCCCACTTGTCATCTGGGACTATGATGATGTACGCATCGCGGTGCACATTGCGGTGCAGTCCGGCTATATTTCAAGCGGCCAGCGCTGCTCATCGGCGCGGCGGCTTATCGTTAATGAGGCGATTGCAGACGAATTTATTCCTGCACTTCGGCAAGCGGTTGCGAGTATTGTCGTTGGTAATCAGTTTGATACCAATCCAATGCCTTTCATGGGTCCGTTGGTTGACTATGGGGCGGTTCGTCATTTCTTTGATAAGTACCATGCTGCCGTCTCAGCTGGCGCACATGTTCTCGTTCCGGCTGAACCAATCCCGACGCTTGGCGACAACTTTGTCAGTCCTGGGTTGATCGATGTCACTGGTGTGCTATTACCAGATGAAGAAATCTTTGGGCCACTCCTTCAGATGTCGACAGTGCAGACCCTGGCTGAAGCAATTACCCAAGCAAACGCAACACAGTTTGGGCTTGCTGCTGGCATTGTCACTCGTGAGCGTGCGCAATACGAATCATTCTACCAGCAAACAAAGGCAGGCATCATCAACTGGAATCAGCCACTGACTGGTGCAACGACTGCGGCACCATTTGGTGGAGCGAAGGCTAGTGGCAACTACCGATCGGCTGGCTTCCTGTCGGTTGACTACTGCTCATACCCATGCGCGTCGATTGAGGATGCGTCACCAGCGGTGCCAGCAACGTTGCCAGCTGGGGTGATGTATCAAATAACTAAAGTGAGTTGACATAGATGGCAAATGGTGTATGATAGTGCCATGAAACAATCCTACTCTGTAGCGCAATTGCGAAGTGTCCTGCTCTATCTGTCAATTGGCCTGCTAACATTGTGCGCGCTTCTCGGGATTCTTGCAGTATTATCGCAAGAAATTGATTGGCGAATCCTATTCACGACGTTTTGCGCCGCAATCGCATCATTAATTGCTATGAGCAACATATCGCGACTTACGGATAACCGAATAGTTATAAAAATTCTATCCATTATGTCGATCATCCTCAATGTTCAGTGGTTTACTGGTATGTTTGTTATCCAGTGGAATCTCTATCGGTTTCTTAGTTTTTGTCGTCCCTCTGTCAGTACGGGGAGTCGATATAATAGACATTATAGCGACTATAGCAGCTATGACTACGAAGGTCATGTTCAGACACAAATATGCAGCGACTTCCTCTCGATTACGACGAAGCTTACGCTCACAGCATTAATTATTGCACTGCTCATTACACTTAGCGTAAAGACCTTGTCATACGCCAACAAGAACTCTTTCATCATAGGAATGAAAATGATGACGGTTACTTGCGCCAGTCTTTTAAGCATGGCATGTTTGAGTATGGTATGGTTTAATGTGCGAGATACGTCAAGTACGCTACGTTTTTTGGTAGTTTTTGGTATACTCACTGTATTTGGTTTAATAGTAACGCCTATTTTGGTACATCTAGAGAAGGTGCAGCGCTACCTCCAACCTACACAACCAAATACACTAGTACAGAATGAGCAGCAACTTCGGCACGAGATTGAACGCCAGGTGCGGGCACAAATTGCTGCTGAGCAGCAAGCAGCAAAAGCGGAGGAACAAGCTCAAGTACCTCCCACAGCTTCGAATGAAGATGGTGCAATGCATGATGTGTAGCATGATTGATGAGTTAACAATGGGTGATTATGCTCCCGATAATGATGGGTGGCGCTGGATGTAAGAGGTGATGGGTGTTGCAGATTGACAGATAATCAATAATTTGAGCGACAGGGTTACCTGTGTATGCTATCAGAGTTCAATGAATGATTAGAGTATTTCCGATTTAGTGATACTCAAAAATACGACACAGCAGTTAGCCATTTAATGTAATAGAAAAGAGGAGGTGTACATATGCCCCGCAGGCGAGGAGCTATCATCACAATAGGTGACGAGGTGCTCAATGGAAGCACACTCGATACTAATTCTCACTGGCTTTGTACACAAATTGCTGGTCGTGGTGCGCTGGTTACGACGGTAGTTACGGTACACGATGACCCAGTTGCAATACAAGACGCGTTGGCATATTGCATACGTACGGAGCCAGACTTGATTTTTACCATCGGAGGTCTTGGCCCGACGATTGATGACCGAACTGTTGAGTCAGTTGCCCGCGCCCTCGAGTTGCCGCTCGAGATTAATCAAACTGCAATCGAGTATGTCCAGAAACGATATTGTGACCTGGAGTCACGAGGAATAGTTGATCGGGATGTGTCTGCATCAGCAAGGAATGCTCGCAAAAAGATGGCTTTGCTGCCTACCGGGGCAGTGCCAATCTATAATCCGGTTGGTGCTGCACCAGCGGTCGTTATTGATGTAGATGATACGATGTCTGCTCTGTGTCTTCCTGGTGTTCCTGCGGAGGTTCGCGCGATAGTTAGTAGGCATGCATCCGGTATTTTGGAACGCCGCCTCGGTAGCGGATTTTTAAGAACGATGACGATCATGACGAGCACAAATGATGAGTCGGTCCTTGCAGAGGCATCTGGTGTGCTGACTCGTGAATTCGTGGACGTGTACGTAAAGACTCGTCCAATTCGTCAAGAAGGTGGAAAGATTGGTGTGACACTAACAGCGTCTGGAAACAACCAAGCAAAAATTGGCGTTCTGTTAGATACAGCGTTTCAGAGACTGACAGTTCTTCTTGAGGAATACGGCGTCAGTATTGTTAGACGTCATGTTGATAATGCAGATTGACGGCAACTCAATAATTCCCTATGATCAAATCATGCAAACAATTCGCCATAAATACCTGACTGTCATTCTCTTATCCCTTGCATTAGCGATACTATCGCTTGTCAGCAATATCTACTTCCCCCAAGAAATGGAAGGGCAGTGGCAGTTATACTCTTGTATCCGCAAGATATTTAGTAAGTTATTTAATGCAGGTATCGTCTGGGCTGCGTTGCCATTCTTGGCAGGGTGGAGATCTCAAAGCTTGGTAAAAGCGGCGATCAGTGGCGCTGCTATTGCAGAACTCACACTGCTACTCCATTACGGTATCGGCTATCTTATTGGGGTGTATGGCTCCACGATATTTATGGCGAATTCATTTTGGTTTATTGCTGCTCTTGTGCTATGTGCTCCACTGGGGATATGCGGCTGGATTGCAGCTTTGCCAAAAAAGTCATCGCGTATATTCTGGTTTATCTTGCCGATAGGGGCAATTCTCGAGCCTATTGTGACTCGAAAACTAATACCATACTCGATAGTGCGGCCATGGCCTGAAGTATATTCGGATTACGTTAGCGGTACAGTACTGTTGCTTGTTGGTATCGTTGGTATAATTCTTGTGAGATCAAAACAGGAAAGTAATGATCAAAGATAAGGGCTAGAGTATTTATGGCTGTTTTACATTCCCTGATGGGGGATATATACAGCCAGGTGATGGCACAGTTGGGTCAACAAAAACGCAGTAGGCGCTCACAACCCTCTTTTTAGGTTGAATAGCTTTCCTAAATTCCCCATAAAATAACGAGAGTCTATCTACTGTCTTGCGACCAAAAACTTTATCTATTGCAAGACGTCCAATGCTTTTGGGTGTTGACTGGGCGTCTGGCTGAGCTTCTATGTCGCTTTTTTCGGAAGTATTCCAAGGCAGTAGGTCATTTTCGGGTTGCTTTGGTACATCCTGGGGGGGGTAGAGCTTCACACATAGCTATATTTAATCACAGCTAAGCTAGTAGCGCAATGCTGGAGTTGAGGGGTTAGTCGTTTAGAATAACTTATCTATCAAGAAGTACTACTAAATGCATTGTTATATTTCGGACAACCGATACAAAAAAGCACCAGTCTTCTGATTTATACAGACTACATCAAGCTCCGCATCATTTCCGCGAGAGCGCGTTATACAGCGAGCATCAGGCGCAATAGCTTGCAGAAAAAGGTCACGAGCAGTTGGCTGCCCAAACGTTGGGAGATGAAGAAAGTTACCACCAACGGCATTGTCTACATCGTCAGCACGCGTCAGACCAGCATGAGCAGACTGGTCTTCTGATGATTCCCAACGGCTACAGCCACGTGGGCAGTCTCGAAACACCCGCTCCGGCAAGGACATTGCTCCTTGGCCAGGTGTGGGGTGGATGCGCCCAATTACGGTCCCATCGGGGTCGGCATGAAGGCCTAAATAATGCATTGTATTGCCTGAGTCGTAGGTGATATCGACGCGCTGCGTCACCTCCTCCGTCACGATACGCGCAAAAGTACCGCGCGCACTCCACGGGCCATAATTGAGAAATAGTGTTAAGCACACAATGACGACTAGAGTAAAGGTGAGGCGTTTGTGGCGATGAAGGAAGCGAGTAGCCATAGTGGTTATATTATACAATGTAATTTTAGAAACAATAAACTAATCTACTATATACACCTCTTCCTTACGTCCGCCTGTTCATCTCCTGTAAGCACCTCATCACGGGTGAGGCGACTCCAGAATCAGGTGTATCCAGCGTAGAGCCTACCGCCAAGGCGAGCGAGACAGCGATAGTCCATAGTATCTGCAATATAGTAAGCAAGTATGTGGCGATGAAGGTATAAATAGCCAAAGTAATGTAATGGCAGCGATACAAACTCATCGAATATCTAAGGTAGACATAAATTGCTTACCAAGCCAAGTCATCACCACGGCTTGCAGCGCGCGTCATACAACAGAACTTTCGATTGATTCTGTAGTATAATGAGTCTCATGGAAGTCAACTCGCTAATGTCGGTGACTAAGCAGGCAGTTGATGCGTATATCATGGACCTCATTAACGATCGGGTGGCGCAAGCCACGGTGGTGCATCCGCGCTACGAGCGGTTGTGGCGGGAGATCGCGCGCATTTACCAAGCAGGCGGCAAACGGATGCGCCCGTATGTGACGGTGGTGGGATACGGGAAGTTAGATGCAGCAATCATACCGATTGCGGCAGCGCAGGAACTGTTGCATGTGGCCATGCTGGTACATGATGATATTATCGATCGGGATGTCGTGCGGCATAGTCAGCCGACGATTAATGGTGCATACGAATCTGATTACGCGCCGCTACTACCACCGCAGCAGACCACCCATTATGCCAATAGTGTGGCGCTACTTGCGGGTGATGCGCTGCTATCTGAAGCATATCGTTTGGTGCAGTCAACGCCTTTCTCATCACCAATAATTCGCCAGCTATCGGAGCGATTATCGCAGTCGGTGTTTGAGGTAATTGGCGGCGAACTGATTGACGTTGAAGCAGGTTTTATCATGACTGAGTATTTTGATCCCATGACTATTTACCGCCACAAAACAGCTAGCTACAGCCTTGTGGGCCCGCTTGTATCTGGTGCATTGTGCGCAGAGGTTGATGAAACGACGCAGGGAATTCTACAAAAATTTGGCAAGCAATGCGGCATTGCTTTTCAACTACAGGACGATTTGATTGGTATGTTTGGTGATGAAGCGACGACAGGAAAATCGGCCGATACGGATGTGCGCGAAGGTAAGAGAACAGTGCTGATCGCCGAACATCAAACGATGATGAGTGACGAACAAGCGGCTCGCTTTGCTCAGTGGTTCGGCATGCGTGATGCGCCGGGACAAGTGCTTCGCCAATTAAAGGTGGATATTGAAGCATCCGGTGCACGCGAAAAAACCGAAGCCATCACCCAGCAGTATTTTGCTCAGGCGCGGGCTACACTCGCCAAACTACAACATGGTTTTCGGCGCAACGAGTTAGAGCAATTTGTCGATCACCTGCAAGGAAGGCGTTACTGATGGAACTATATCGGCAAGTGAGCTACGAGCTGGCAGGGCGATTAACGCGGCGGTATTCGACCTCGTTTTCGATGAGCAGCCGGCTGTTTGCATCACGAATTCGGCCGCATATTTACGCAGTCTATGGCATGGTGCGGCTAGCGGATGAAATTGTTGACACGTACCGCGGCGATGATGCGCTGGCTCAGCTAGACAACTTTGAATCAGCGGTTTACCAGGCGTGCGATCAAGGCTATTCAACCAATCCAATAGTCCACGCCTTTGCCCTTACGGCCCGCAAGTACGGTATCGAACGGGAGTTAATTTCCCCTTTTTTTGCAAGCATGCGGATGGATATGACGACCGTAGAATACGATGAACCGACATACCGACGCTATATTTATGGCTCTGCGGAAGTAGTGGGGTTGATGTGCCTCAAGGTGTTTGTTGAAGGCGATGAGGCTCAGTATGGGCGGTTGCGTGATGGCGCTAGTCGTTTGGGTGCGGCCTACCAAAAAGTGAACTTTTTGCGTGACATGAAGGCAGATCACGAAGTGTTGGGTCGGGTGTATTTTCCAGGCGTTGACTACCCATCGTTTAGTGATGCCAGCAAGAGGACCATCGAAGCGGATATTTCGGCGGATTTCGCCATAGCCAAAGCGAGTGTGCAGAAACTCCCATCAACTGCGCGTCGAGCAGTGCATACCAGTGTAATATATTATGAAGCACTGTTCCAACGGTTGCAGAATGCATCAGCTGCCGATCTCAAAGCGCGGCGCATTCGAGTGCCGAACAGTGTAAAATCTTTACTGTTCGCACGAGGAGTGGTGGGATTATGAAAAAGAAGGCGGCGATCATCGGCGCAGGGTATGGCGGGCTGGCACTGGCGAATTTGCTGGCGAAAGCCGGGTATGAGGTGCTGGTGTATGAAAAGAATCCGTCAGCCGGTGGGCGGATTCAAGCAGTCAAGCAAGACGGATTCACTTTTGACCTTGGCCCATCTTGGTATTTGATGCCAGAGATTTTTGATCAGTACTATCAATTGTTCGATCGATCGGCTGAGAAAGAGCTTGATTTAATTCGAATGTCGCCCGGCTACAAAGTATGGAGCGAAGGCCATGAACCACTGATCATTCACAGTGACGTTGATAAGGACGTGGCGACCTTTGAAACCATTGAACCTGGTGCGGGTGAAAAATTGCGGCGCTACGTGTCGCGCAGTAGCCAGGTGTATGAGGTGGCGGTGAAGCACGCGCTTTATAACAATTTCACGCGGGTTAGTGACGTGTTGCAGTGGCCGCTCCTGCGCCAGTTACCGACCATGTTGCCGCTAGTGTGGCGGACACTGGACGCGCATGTTAGCCGCTGGTTTCGGGATCTTCGGCTCAAACAATTGCTGGAGTATCACATGGTATTTTTGGGTTCCAGCCCGTTTCAAGCACCGGCCGTCTATAGCCTGATGAGTCATCTCGATTTTCGTAGCGGTGTCTACTATCCACGGCGTGGCATGATGGAATTGGTGAGCAGCATGGAGCGGTTGGGAGAAAGTTTGGGTGTGAGACTTCACTACAACTCACCAGTGAAGCGGATCGTACTGGAAGGTAACCAAGCCACGGGTGTTGAGCTAATGAACGGCGAGCGCATCGCGGCAGACTTGGTGATCTCAGCAGCCGATATTCGGCACACTGAATCCAGACTATTGCCATCAGCTTTTCGAAGCTACCCCGAAAAGTATTGGCAAAAACGCCAGCCGGGCCCAGGCGCGCTGTTAGTCTCGCTGGGTATCAAAGGAACGCTACCAAATTTGCAACATCATAACCTCTACTTTGTGAGAAACTGGCGCGAAAACTTTGCGGCGATTTATGAAACTGGCACCGTGCCAGAGCATGCATCACTCTACGTCTGCAACCCATCCAAAACCGATCCTAGATTGGCGCCGCCGGGGCATGAAAATCTGTTTGTACTGCTGCCATTGCCAGCGGGCGTGACGCTGACGCCAGAACAAGAGTTGGCTTGTACGGACAAGATTATCAAGATTCTTGGTGAGATGACCAGAGAGCCCGACTTACCCAAGCGCATTGTTTCCCAGTTCATCTATGGTCCAGAGCAGTTTGGCGAGCAATTTAATGCCTGGGAATACAATGCTTTTGGTGGTGAATCGCACTTGCTTCGTCAGAGCGTCATGTTCCGCACGCGTAATCGCAGCAAAAAAGTACCGAATCTGTATTATGTGGGTGCGGGGACATTGCCTGGGATTGGTTTACCGATGTGCCTGATTAGTGCGCAGCTGACCTTTAAGCGTATCACAGGAAATCGCCGCCACGGCCCTCTTACCAAGGAAGATGTATGAATTGGTCGTATCTAGTGGGAATTATTTTTAGTTTTCTAGGGATGGTGGTGCTGGATTTTCGGCACAGGCTGGCTTACTGGCATGATGCTCGCCGTACAGTACAGACAGTGTTGATTATGACCATCGTGTTCATTGTGTGGGATATTTTTGGCATCTCGCTCGGCATTTTTTATAGTGGCCATTCCCCGTACATGTCGGGCATCTACCTTTTCTCAGAGTTTCCACTAGAAGAACTACTCTTTCTGCTGTTTTTGAGCTATTTTAGCCTGGTGGTTTACCGTGCGGGAGTGAAGCGATGGCAACATATATAGTGCTTAATATGCTTTTTTTGGCGTCAGTGCTGGGTCTACTGGCATGGCGGAGATTATTGGTATTTAGCCGTGCAGTGTGCCTGACGCTGGTGGTGCTGCTGGTGATGACGATTCTGTTCGACTCGCTACTGGTTCATCTTGGCATCGTCGGTTATTCTTTAGATAAAATATTGGGAATACGTGTTGGGTTAGCGCCAATTGAAGATTTTTTTATGCACTATTGGCTGGCTTAGCCGTTCCTGCGGTTTGGAAGGGATTGGGTCGCGATGAGAACGATTGAGGTATTATTCATGACCTCGCGACCGCTGTCGTGGGTGAACACGGCTTATCCGTTTGCGGTGGGCTATTTGTTCATGGGAGGAATGATTGATGCGCAGCTTATTCTTGGTACATTATTTTTTCTCATTCCGTACAATCTTTTGATGTATGGAATTAATGATGTGTGCGATTACGAATCAGACATGCGCAATCCTCGTAAGGGTGGTGTCGAAGGGGCGGTGACGCCGCGACAATTCCATCCGTTAATCGTGCGGTCGGCGGTACTGTCATGCCTGCCTTTTGTGCTGACATTGATGCTCATAGGTAACTGGCAAAGTCGGTTGGTGCTCACGGCGGTGTTGTTTTTCGTAGTGGCTTATAGTGCCACAGGGCTGCGATTTAAGGAAGTGCCGCTGCTGGATTCGGTGACCTCGAGCCTGCATTTTGTCGGTCCGCTGCTCTACGCATACTCGTTGGTTGGTGCGACGCAGTCGGGATGGCTAGCAGCTGTTGCGTTCTTTTGCTGGGGTATGGCTAGCCAGGCGTTTGGTGCAGTGCAAGATGTCGTTCCAGACCGGGATGCAGAAATACGCTCTATCGCCACAGTTTTCGGTGCGCGGGGGACAGTCTGGCTAGCGATGCTGCTGTATGTGGCGGCTGTCGGATTGGTGGCGTGCCTGGGTGCGGCGGCATGGCCAGTGTCGGTTGCGGGCGGCTTGTACATGATCAACCTGCTGCCCTTTGTGCACATTTGTGATGAACGTTCGGCGGAGGCGCGAAGCGGCTGGCGACGCTTCTTATGGCTAAACTATTTTACCGGAGCGGTAGTGACAATGACTTTATTGAAGGTTGTGTGGGGCGTGTCATGAAAATGCGTGATCGACGTGTTGGTGACCATCGCCCACTCACAAGCCCCACAACACGAACAACGCCCACCCTGGTGGGTGAGCGTTGTCCATCATCTGGAACCGCATCCCGGCCTGTTTCGACTGGGGTGGGTTCGGGTAAGAGCTTGTTGGTACACCTGGGCAGCATCAATCCGAACAACTGGCTACCCCTGCTCACCTTCCGTCAGCGCCTCATCGCGGGTGAGGTTGCTCCGGAGTCGAGCACGGCTAGCGTAGCGCCTACGTCAGAAGCAAGCGAGACCACTGCAGCCCGCGGTATCCGCAAGACGGCCTGCCGTCCGATCAGCGCGGCGAAGAAGCAGCAGATCCTGAGCCTTGAGCCCACCGGCATGTCTGCCCGCGAGATCGCTGCCCAGGTCGGTGTCACTGAGTCCACCGTCCGCGCTACGTGCCGCCAGGCCACGCAACCACCCCGCCGCAAGCGACGCTTCACCAGCGATGATCTCCGGCGTGCTCAGCAGCTCTACGCCCAGGGCCGCACCTACATCGAGATCGGGC
>ERZ773062.343-NODE-343-length-27036-cov-5.774249_pt1 | contig 27036 bp, 19 predicted proteins | sample MGYA00580626_ERZ773062 | MGnify/ENA primary metagenome ERZ773062 (study PRJEB29015, sample SAMEA2738003) | human oral metagenome | biome: human oral; feature: human-associated habitat; material: dental | place: China | collected 2058 ... | reverse complement strand
CTCGCGGAGTTCACCCGGGCCCTGCCCGCCGGGACCCCGCTGTCGGTGGAGGCCCCCGTGCGGGATGTTCCCCTGGCCAAGCGGTGCATGAGCGCACGGGCGTCTCTCGTCCGTGTGCTCGCCGAGGCCGGCGCGGGGTGATGCACTAGGCTCCTGCCGTGGAAAACCATTCGGTCCGCGATCTCCCCACGATCGGGCGGCTGCCATGAACGCAATCGCCCTGATCGGGTTGTCGGGTTCCGGTAAGTCGACGGTCGGGCCGCTCCTCGCGGAGCGGCTCGGCCTGCCGCACCTCGATGTCGACCTCGTCCTGGAGCAACGGGAAGGGCGAACCATCCGGGAGATCTTCGACACCGACGGGGAACCGTATTTCCGGGCGCTGGAGCGTGAGATCACGATCGAGCTCCTGGCGGCGCCGGGGGTTCTCAGCCTCGGGGGAGGCGCCCCGATGACCCGGGCGATCGCGGACGCCCTCGACGGCCATCCAGTCGTCTGGCTGCGGGTGGAGCCCGAAAGCTCTGCCCAGCGGATCGGACGCGACGAGGGCCGCCCGCTCCTGGCAGGGCAGGACGCCGTGGTCCGGTTGCGGAAGATGCTCTCCGAACGCGCCCCGACGTATGCGCGGCTGGCGAGTCTCGCAGTGGACACCGACCACGCCTCCGTGGACTCGGTGGTCGATGCGGTAGCCGCCCACGTCGCATCGTTCGAGCCAGGACGCTACATAGGTGAGGTGATCCCGGTCACCGCGGACAAACCGTACGAGGTCCGGGTGGGGCGCGGGGTGTCCTTCGAGCTCTCCCAGGCGCTCGGCCCCCGCTCGCGAGTGGCCATCATCCACACCGCTTCCCTGACCCGGGAGGCCAGGAGACTCGGGAGCACCCTCGACTCGGACGTGGTTTTCATCGAGGTCCCCGCCGGACGCGAGGCCAAACGTCCGCAGACGCTGACGATGGCTTGGCGGAGGCTCTCCAGGGCGGGCCTCACCCGGGACGACGCGGTGGTCGGTTTCGGCGAGGGACCGACTATCGAGCTGGCGGGCTTCGTCGCCGCGACCTGGCTCAGGGGCATCGACTTCGTCAGCGTGCCGACGACCCTGCTCGCGATGGTGGACACCGCCATCGGCGGAAAGACGGGGATCGACATCGGATCGGGTGGGGATGTTGCGGGCGCATTCTGGGAGCCGGCGGCGGCGCTCTGTGACATGGATCACCTCACGGACCTGGGGCCGGAGTCGCTCCGAGGCGGCATGGCCGAAATGGCCAAGCACGGCTTCGTGGCCGATCCACGGACCCTTCACCTACTGGAGACCCGGACGCAGCGGATGTTCGACCCGGAGAGCCAAGAACTGGCCGAGGCGGTGGCACGGTCCATCCGGATCAAGACCTCCATCGTGAGCAAGGACCTGCGCGAGTCCCGTTCGGAGGGCACGCGGGTGGGCCGCGAACTGCTCAACTACGGACACACCCTAGGGCGCGCCGTCGAACGCCACTCCGGATGGGGGCACGGGGAGGCGGTCAGTGTCGGGATCATCTACGCGGCCACCCTGTCGCGCCTGCTGGGCCACTCCTCCCGGGCCTTCGCCGAACGGCAACAAACCCTGCTGGAACGGCTCGGGTTGCCCACCCGCTACCGCGGTGATGTCTGGCCGGCACTTCGGCGGGCGATGAACAAGGACAAGAAGACCCACGGCACCGCCCTCCGGTTCGTGCTTCTCGAAGACGTGGCGAAACCCCGGATCGAGGTGGCGCCCCCCGAGGACGTGCTCAGGGCTGCCTACGGGGAGGTTTCCGACTGATTCCAGGTCAGCGGGCCGCGCAGCACGTCCAGGTGGTCGGCGCCGTTCCCGGGGATGGGACCCCGGTCAGTTCCCTCTCCGGCGGATCCGGGGAACGGGCACCCGGATCGCGGGCGGATCGTCGCGGGTGAAGATCCACTCCGGATCGGTCACCATGCGGGCAGCCGACAGACCCGCCACCATGGCCACCACCCCGAGCATCGTCGCGATTCCCTGCGCGACGGCGCGGTTGACGTCCCCGGCGTCGAAGTACAGAAGGGTCCGCAGCGCCGACGAGCCGGGCGCCATGACCAGCAGGGTCGGGACGGTCATGAGGGGCATGATGGTCGGCATGGACAGTGTGTTCGATGCTGCCGCCCGGGATTTCACCGCTCTTGCTCCCCTGCTGTGGGACCGGGTCGGCCTGGCCGTCGTCAAAGCCTCACCTCCTGGCAGCGGGGAACACGTGCTGGATGCCTGCTGCGGCATCGGATCCGCGACACTGCCAATCGCCGAACTCGTCGGCTCCGCGGGACGCGTGGATGCCGTTGACCTGTCCGGGTCTCTGATCAGAGAGCTACGAAACCGCCTCGCGGAGTCGCGACACACCGCCCAAGTCGTCCCGCATGCCGCCGACATCACCACATGGAAGGGTGGCCCCTACGACCAGGTGTTCTGCATCCTCGGTTTACCCTTCCTACCCGATCCTGCTGCCGGGGCGAATCATCTGACGAACCTTCTCCGTCCAGGCGGGAAGCTTGTGATCGCTCACTGGCTCTCCTCCCCGGATTCACTGGACCTCCCCGCCGTGGGAACCATTCTGGCGGGCATTCTGAGGAAGTTGGGAGGCGCCCTACCTCCACCGCACGAAGGCCGTGCCCGCTTCAGTGACGACCTGACCCGTCCCGAGACCATGCACACCCGGATGGGCACGCTGGGCCTGTCTGCCGAGATCACGACGATTGAGCTCAGGGTCCCGCTCGATGCCGTGGTTCTCCGCCTGCTGATCGAAGGGTCGGCCTTCCGGTCGATGCTGGCCGACCTGGACGCAGTTTCCCGTGAACGCGTCCACGTGCTTCTGGCGGAGCAGCTCTCGGGAGAACAACTCAATGCCTCGCTGGTGGTGGGTGCGGGTCGGCGTCAGTGATGCCCACGACTGATCAGGGCGAGGCCGGGGAAACGGGCAAAATCGCTGTCGAAAAACCAGATGCTCGCGCCGTGCTCAATGGCAAGCGCAGCCAGGTGGACGTCAGTTACCAAGTTTCCTCCGCAGGTCCCCATCGGTCAGAAGCTGACCGAGAACCTCCCGGTGCCGCGGGCCGGGACAGGGAGCCACACCTGATCAGCATCGGGTCAGTCAGCAATGTGTTCCCACACACCCCACGGCATGTGCGGGTTCATGGTGACGCGCGGAAACCCGCATGGTTTTTCGCAACAAGGTTCAAGACCTCAGTTTCCGGCGTCGCAGCCCGGGAACCACCTCTCGCAGGTGCGGCGGGTCATCACGGGTGAAGGTCCATTCCGGATCGGTGAGCATCCGGGCCGCCGAGAGGCCTCCAACCATGGCGATCACTCCGAGCAGTGCCGTCATGCCCTGCGTGACGGCCAGGTCCGTGTGATTCTGGTCGAGGTGGAGCAGGCTCCGCAGGGCGAAAGCACCGGGGATGGAAACCAGGAGGGTCGGCACGGTCATGATGATCTTCTCAAGTCCGAATAGCCTTCCCAACAAGGCGCAGCCGAGGCCGATGATGAAACAGCCGGCGAACGTCGCCACGTGTTCCGCGACCCCAAGGTCGATGAGCTCCAGCCTGACGGCATTGCCCGCAACCGCGACCGCACCGGAGGCCATCGCGGCGCGTAGGGGCGAGTTCAGCATCATGGCCCACCCCACGACCGCGATGAAACTGGCCACCACTCGAATGGCCCACACCTGCCACGGCTCCACGCCGAGAGGCGGTGCGGTCTCCGCGGTGACCCCACCGAGATTGGCCACGATCCACACCCCGATGGTGATGGCAAGCAGGATCATGGACGCATAGGCGGCCCGGGGCAACCCCGCTGTGAGGTCCAGCCGGGTCAGTTCCAGGCCCGCGGTCACGAGCGGGAAACCGGGGATCAGAAAGATGGAGGCACAGATGAACCCCGCGGCCATGCGCGGACTTGGTTCCCCGAACAGCCGGTCCAGCATCCCGGTTCCCAGTAAATACAGTGCCGAGGCGGTGAAGGCAGAGACCATCACCACGGCCAAGTGGTTGATCTGCCAGCGCCCGAGCCGCCGGAACAGCAGATACGCCAGTGCGGAGGCGGGCAGCACAGTCCCGATCTCGCGCCAGCCACCGCCGGCGAGCACCGCGACGGAGGCGCAGGCCAGGGCGACCATGATTCCTCTCAACCATGCCGGGTACAGCGGATCCGCGTGGTCGATCCGGTCCAGCTGGCGGTCAAGCTCCGTCGCAGTGATCCGTTCCGGCATCTCATTGCTGAGTTTCTGCAGCATCGCGATCCGGTGAGCATTAACCCCCGGTTTGGGAACCTCGACCACTTTGGTGCGAAACACTCCACGGCGTTCCACCGTCATGGCCAGCGACGTGAACGTGATCGAGGAGGCGATGTGTCCCAGCCCGAGGGCCTTGGCGGAACGCCGCATGAGCTGCCGGACCCGGAGCGAACTGGTACCGGCACCGAGCATCATCCCCCCGGCCCGCGCCACCGCGTCGGTTCGCCGGATCAGATGCCTGGGTTCCAGGGAGTCCTCGAACTCCTGATCGCCGTAGCACTCGGGGTCTGGTTGATTCACGGGCGGTGATTCTACGCGCCCGCTCCCCGGCCCGGGCGGATCAACCCAAGGCCCGTTCCAGCCTCGAGGGCTCCTCCGCTTCTCGTCAACGGCTTTTCCCCACCGGAAGGCGTATTCACTCGCCCGCCGCAGAGGTCGTGGAGACCACATCCCGGATCAGGTCCCCGGTCATCCGCCTTCCCGGAACGCCGTCGGCCGGTCAGGAACCCGGATTCGTCATCAGTCGGCGCGCGTCATGGAGTGGAGGCAGGCGAGACTGTGGGCCGCCACCATTTCTCCGTGCTCGTCGCGGACTAGGTCGTCGAGCCAGACGAGGTCCGCACGCTCCGGGAAGTGTTCAGCGACAACACGACTGATGACGTACACGGCGCCAGGCCTGGGTTCGGGCAGGGACGGTTCGACACCGACCCAAGTGGCGCCGACGGCGATGGGCACCTCCCACACCACCTGCAGATCGTCGGGGTTATCCGGATCAGCCACGCGCAGATTTTCCTGTCTCCCGTTGGAGAGCAGGAGCCTGGGTACCACGCCGGAGGCGGGAAATTGTAGCGTCCGGTCGGCGTCGAGGTCAACGACGACGTCATGGACGGTGAGGTTGGCCAGAACCGTGGCTGGTGCCCGTGCAACAACACCATTCCCTGTTCAGGGTTCCCGGGTGTGGGCCAGGGGTTTGAGCTCAGACATGAGACTGTCGAATTCAGCTTTCCACGTTGATGGCTCCCGCGTGATGTTGAGGGCGACGGCTGCTTCCTCAAGCTTCTTGCATGTCAGCCGCAGCACGTCCGGATAGGTCACATCATCTCCACTCACTGTCTTGGAGTCCGTCTCGATGTTTGCGCCTCCAAGATCCTGGAGGACCATCTGCAAAGCGGGCTTGACGATGTTGTCAGCGTGCGTCACGACCAACTTGTTCCGCACCCTGTAGAGGATTTCCAGCAGGTCCTGATGAGGGCCTTTGTCCTTCGATCCCTTCTTGTCGCAGTCCTTCGGGCAGGGGCGACCAAGAATGATTGGACCTCCACCCACGCCTTCGAGGTTGTTGTTCCGGTGAAGAAGGTTGCTCCCTTTCGTCTTGAAGTTAAGAGCTTCGGCAACGACGACCGCCAATCGCATCTTCGTCAGTTCGGTGGCCTCTGTCCACAAGTCCGCTACCGTCTGGAGGAGATCGATGAGGACACCGGCTCCGCGGTCTGGGTTTTCCTTGTCGTTTGCGACTTCAAGGAGCTGCTGACGCAGCTCGTCGCACCTGTCCGCCAGCTCATCCATGTCCCTGTCGCCAGCCGCGAGAACGCGAACGGCGCTGAGGAGGTTGAGACTCTTCAGGCTGCTGATGGCTGCCTCACGCAGAGCAGTCTCGGCGTCGTTGTGCAGCGCGAGCCGGTGGAGCTGGGGGACCGATTCCTTCCTTCCCTGTTTGTCGGCCTTGTCGATGAAGGTCTGGAGGAAGAGCGGGGTGGCGTGCTCCGCGCACCACTTCTGGGCCGCCTGGAGCGCGCCCAGTATCGCCGCCTTCTGACCGGTGCCGACGATGACGACAGCCGCAGGATGCTTGGCCTCGAGCGCGAGAGCGACCTGACCGCTGACGATCCTCATGATCGCGGGTGTCGCCGCGTACTCGTCCCCGTTGGCCCCTCCGTAATCGCACAGGTCGACGAGGATAGGAGTGTGCCTTTCCCAGCCCGCGTTCACCTGGGTGTTGGAGGACGCCGCGGCAGCATCGAGAGACGTCTTCTTGGAGCGGAGGTCGGAGGAGTGCAGGAGCAGGAACTCGACCGGGAGAGGCCCCGCGCCGTCGAGCATGGCGCCGGGTACCGCTCGACGGATCTTCTTGTCCGGTTCTTTGCCTAGGATCCGCTCAGTGACGCACTTGTCGCGCGGTGCGCCGGCGCCACACGGGGCTATGAACAGAACCGATCCCCGTCCAGGACGGGCAACCCAGTCCGGGAGACGAGAGGCAATCTCTTTGAGGGAAAGCGCCCGCTTGACGTCGGAGGCCGATGGTGCAGCGAGGTCATGGACCGCCCCCTTCCCGACATCGTTGAGCCACTGGTTCTCCAGCAGCCACCGGACCGAATCCGGGCATTCATCTTTGAGTTCCTGCTTGCGCTGCTGGGCGGCGCAGATGATCTCCCCCAGCATGGGCGACCTATCCCGAGCTCCCTTCGCCACCGTCACGAGATCATCCAGTGTGTGCTTCCCAGCCTCGACCTCTTCGTGGTGGCGACCGAGGTAGTGCTTCTGCGCCCAGGCGCGTGCGATGAGGCCGGCGCCGTTGTCCGCACGGGCCATGTCGAGGGCAAGAAGGGAGGCGAGGTCCTCATCCTTCAGGGACTCCGGGTTGGTGGCAAGTCGTTTCATGAGGTCGGTGAGGCCATCCAGGCTACCGACGTCAACCGACGCCCGACCGGAACTCCTGGCCAATCGTCCCTGTGCCCAATTCCTCGCCTGCTCAATGTATCCGAGGGAGCGCAGCCAGTAGAAGGGAGCGGTGTCATAGGAACTGCGGTCGAGGAGAACGGCCGTGTCCTTCTGGGAGCCGGGTGCGACCGCGGCCCGCCAGTCCAAGCCGAGCTGGTCGGCGGCACCCATCGCGCCGAGCGCGATCATGGAGGCACTGGAGATCGCGTTGACTACAACCTTCGGCTCATCCCCGGTCTGGTTCCGGGAATCCACAAGGCAGCGGAGCCTCTCGGCGAGTTCCTCAACACCTGCCGTCTCCTGAAGATTGGCCTCACACATCTCCACACTGACGTCGAGCCGCAATTCCTTCCGGAGCCCGTCGTGGACACCCGCAAGACCCAAGGCTTTCTTGAGAAGCTCACCAATCTTCCACGTCCGTGTACCGGAATCACCACTCCGGCTCGCAAGGAGAAGGACCGTCACCACCCGCTCACCCTCGGCCGGGAAGAGCGCACGCAGGATGAGGGACAGCGGCGGGGCGCTGAAGCGGGAGCCTTCTTCGGGCGCCTCGAGCAGCACCTTGAGCAGGCCTTCTGAATCCTCGTCGTCGAGAAACTTCTCGACCTGTTGCTCGGCCTCCCCCTGGGCCTCCTGTCGCTCGGATTTCGAGAGCCCGACGATGTCGTTGCGCAGGTCGCCCTGCCCCACTGGATAAACGATGATGGTCATGTATCGCGTCCTCTCTCACAGCAGCATTCCTCAGCGGGCTGACGATTCGTGACGTAGGCGCATCTTCCTCACCACAGGGTGAGGCATCAGCCGTTCGGCTTGTCTTACACGCTCATAGTAGTGACGCAGGATGCATCCCTGTGGCACACTGCACGCGTCCAGATCCCTTCGAGAGGATCCCCATGTACCTCGTAATGCTCGAGACCAACGGGAACCAGCGCTACATCTTCTCCTCTCCGCGCCTACGCGAGAACATCGGCGCGTCCGCACAGCTCGTTTGCCTAAAGGAATGGACTGATAAGGCCTTGAACGCGACCGGAGCGAACACGGCCTGGCAGCGGAACACGGCCGCCCACCTCACCAGCACCAAGGTCAGTCGTGTCAACGACGATGGTGCGAGCGACCTGAACTTCATTGCTGAGCACACCGAGTGGGTCAGTCGCGCGTCCGGCAAGGTCATCTTCATGGTTGAGACCGAGGACCACGCCAGGGCGGTCATCGGCCAGGTCACTCGGACCGCGCTGGCCCAGGCCCCGGGCATCGATGTCTCCGGTGTTTACATAAGCGTGGAAGGCCGGAGCGCCGTTGATGAGGACCTGCTCAAAAAGGTCCACGCCGAGGCCGCCGCCTATGCCCTGCGTCGCTCACCCGCGCAGGCCCGTTTCTCCCAGATGCCGTTCCTGGCCAGAGCGAAGGATTCGTCTCTGCCAGCAGCCCCGCCGCTCAGATGCATGCTTCCCGGCGGTCTGAAGGACGAGGCTGCGGACGATATTGCCACTGCGCACTCTCTTCCCTCCCGAATCAAACGGTACCGGGCCTACTGGTCCCGCAAGGGACTCATTGACCTAGTGACCGAAACAAACACGGCACTCAAAGAGGAGAAGGCCCAGGATCGGCTGGTCCCCGACCCCACCAAACTTCGAGAAAAGCTTGAGCGCGCCTTCTCGACAGGCGAGGAGGACTGGCCCGCAAATACTTCTGTGCCCCAAAGCCCCGGCACCCCGGCCGACACCAGCGAGCAATCCGCACAGCAGGAAGCCAGGTCTGAAGAAGACCTTGATCGCACCGAGAAAGCGCTCAACGCTATCGAGTACTTTTTTCAGGACGGGCGAACCGCCAAAGACAACGGCGATACACCTCCCACCGCCGCCCGAGCATCCATCAAATCCCCTGGACCCATCGCCCTCTCCAAAGTTGCCGTCATCCACATCGATGGCAACGGCGTCGGTGCGATCATGCGCAACCTCAAGGCGGCAGTGGGTTGCGTGCCTCCGGATGATTTTGAGGTCCAGCTGGGCTGCAAACCAGGGGAGCCCGACGCCCTGCGCCGCTTCGTGCTAACCGTGAGTCTCCGTCTCGACGCCGTTGTGACCGACGCCTTCGCCACCGCCTGGCATGACGTCGCCCAGTGGGCCCAGAAAGACCGGCGTGCCGAACAGATCGACTTCACCGTCGTTCCCGTAGTGCCTGTCATCCTGGGCGGAGACGACGTCACCGTCATCGCCTCCGGCGACTACGCCCTGCCCTTCGCTGCCTCCTTCCTGCTCAATTTCGAGGAGAAGACGGCCGCCGATCCACTCCTCAAATACCTCCACGCAGTCAGCAAGATCTGTGACAAGAAGGGCATCTCCGGTCCCGCCCCCATGACAGCCGCTGCGGGAGTGGCGATCGTGCGCCGCAACTTCCCCTTCCACATCGCCTACGAACTCGCCGAGAAGCTGGTGAGTCGCGCAAAGGGCGTCGGTAAGAACCAGGGCTGCTCCACCTTGGACTTCCACGTCCTGTTCGACACCACCGTCGTCGACCCTGACGATCAGCTCGGCGGGTACAGAGATTTCACCAAGCGCCCGTTCCGACTCATCAAACGGACATCGGATTCAGAGGCCCAAACACCCACTGAGACGCCGTTCGGCGGCCCCTCGGGCACCTCGGATACTCCGGCGCCTGCCACGTGGGAGGACACATGCCGCCGCGTCGCCCGGTTCAAAGGCTTCCGACGCCCGGACGACAAGGACGACCGGCTCGCACCATTCCCCCGCACTCGCTCCGCCCGCATTCGCAAGCTCCTGTCCGACGGCAAGCAGGAAGAGGCGACGAAGCACTGGGAGGCTCTGAAGAAGGATGTCTCAGTCGACTCCGACATCGCGCGTGGCGGCCCCGAGTCACTGTTCGACCTACTCGAGCTGGCCGACCTCCTGCCCAGCTCCTATCTGCAGGAAGTCACGGGACTGACACAACCCAAGGACAGCACACCCACCACCTTGATGTCGGAGGAGGCGCACTCGTGAGCAAGACCAGCACCTTCCCGCTCGCCGTCGTCTTCCACTCCGACTGGGGCGTGTCCACCGGCACCGGCATCGCCGGCGGGATCGACTCCGTCATCGAGAAGGACCGGACCGGCAAGCCGGTGGTCCGCGGAACCGTCTTGACCGGCGTCATCCGCGAGCAGGCTGTCCTCGCAGCACAAGCACTCGACGACGGGAAAGCCAACGGCACGTGGACACGATTCGCCGGCGATCTGTTCGGGCCTGGAGCCGACGACGGCGGCGAGAACCGTCGCCATCAGCGCCACGTCGTCTTCTCTGACGCCAGAGTACCCGAGGGGCATGACGTTCCAGTTCATGAGGTCGTCTCTTTGTCCATTGACGACGAGACGGGCACGGCTCGCGACGACTTTCTGCGCTTCTTCGAGCGCGCAGGCGCGTGCCGTCTCGAGGGCACGGTCACCCTCGTCAGCGAGGACGTCGACGGACAGGAACTGACGTGGTCGAATGAGCAGTGTGATGCCGCCCGCCTGCTGCTGGCTCTGTCCGGGCTGCTGGTGCGCGGCATCGGCTCCAACCGGTCCGACGGCGACGGCATGTGTGACATCCTCATCGGAATCGACCCCGCACTGCACGCCGACATCGGGGAGACCCTGAGTCAGGTGCGCCGGTGGTGCAGCCAGGCAATGGACCGCCTCTCTCCCGAGGCTCCAACCGTCTCTCGTACCACACGTGCCCTCGCAGTCCCCCAAGTGGCTGCACACACCACCTCCTCACCGACCGCTGAACCGGCGCCCACGCCCAGCCCCGGTGCCTCGCAGTCCCCCAAGTGGTGGTCGACGAAGCTGACGATCAACCTGCTCACCCCGGTCGTGTCCTATGACGTGCCCATGTCCAATGAGGTACGTTCGCTGGATTTCCTGCGCGGCACGGTCCTGCTGCCCTGGGTCCACCGGCTCCTGCGGCGCGCGCTGCCCGACGACGCTGCTGTCCGTGACGCCGTCGTGCAAGGTCGGCTGCTCGTCTCCGACGCGCTGCCGATGGTGAGTGACATCGTTGGCCTGCCGACACCGCTCACACTTTCCACCCCGAAGGTACGCAAGCCGAATCAGCGCTGGCGGGAGGTGACGAACCGACTGAGGACCGGGGAACCACAGGAGGTGCACTCGCCGCTGCGCAGCGGCTTCGTCTTCCCCGGCCTCGAAATGGCGCCGCCGGAACCGCCGGACGGACACGAGCCACTCGACGAGAACCTGACACTGTCTGGAGGGCTGGGGGCGCCACCGCTTACCGGCCGCCAGGCCACAGCGCACTCGGCCGCCACTGGGGCCGCGAAGGATGGGGCCCTCTTCCTCGTGCGGGCCCTGCCCGCCGGTTTGACTCTCCAAGCAACGATGACATTGTCCCAGGACCTGGCCGACATCTCAGGTGTTAAGGAGGTTCTCACGGCAGGAGCCGCGCATGATGCACGCCTGGGGTCGCGTCGGCTGAGCGGCGCCTACGGCCACGCCCGCTGCACCTTCTCTCCACTTACCGAAACGACAACTTCGTCTGGTGTTCCGAGGGAGACCACCCTGTGGTTCACCTCCGATGTCCTGGCGCGCTCGGCTGCACTGGGGCCCGGTGGCAGCCAGCAGGATCTGGTTGATGCCTTCGCCCGCCTCGGTGCGCGCTTGGAAATCTGCCAACAGACGGACGACCGCTTCACCGCCAGCATCCGCCACCGTCGGATCGACTCGTGGGCGACGGCGGGAGGCCAACCCCGCCCCACGAGCACAGCGATCCAGGCCGGGTCGGTGCTGCGCGTCGCGATCCCCGACGAAGCAGCCGCCCTTGCGCTCACCCGCCTGGCCGTCACCGGCGTCGGCGACCTGACGGCCCAAGGTTTCGGGCGCTTCGTCGTCGGGCACCCGCTGCTGGACGAGAAGAGTTTCAGCCTCGGTGACCTCCACCGCTCCGACTTCATCGGCAGCACCGACGCCGCAACCTCCCAGGAGGAGCAGTCATGAGCATCATCCGCTACGAGCTGACGATCCATCTGACAACCCAATCCCCACTGCACTCGGGTGGGGTGGATGTGGTGGCTGACCCAACGCGCGAAGGCCTCGACCGGGAGGCAGTCGCCACGAAATTCGCCCGCGACGCCCATGAGCGCCCGATCCTCACCGGGCGCTCGGTCAAGGGTGCCGTGCGCACCGCCTGCGCCCGATACCTGGAGAAGAATCCGGAATCCGATGTCACCCAACTCCTGACCGAGGAAGCCCAAGCCAGGCTGTGGGGTGACAGAGGCAAGAAGGCGCCGAACGGCACACCCCTGCGGGCCTCCGCCCTGACTTTTCACCCCGTCGAGATTCCCGAGGAGGCCCTGGCGGGTTCTCGGTCGGGTGATTCCTCCGAGGCTGAGCAGCGGCAGGCCGGAGCCGACCTGCCCTGCAGGGTCGGAATCGCAATGAACCGCTGCTGGGGCGCCGTCGGCGACGGGGCGCTGTTCGTCCACGAGTTCGTGCCTCGGGGTAACGCACTGACACTCGTCATCACTGCGGAGGGCATCAACGACGAGGCGCCAGCGAAACGCACGAATGCCGAGGGCGGCGCCGACGCATCAGAGGAGAAGAAGGAACCAGCGGCTCCTCCAGAGCCTGCAACTGCGGCTGAGGTCAAGCAGCTCCTTGAGCTCATCGTCGGGCTGTTCAAAGCCGGGCAGGTCTCCTTCGGTGGTCGGCAGAGCGCGGGCTGGGGACGGATCGCGCTCGACGATGGAAAGCCCAAGGATGAACGTTGGCGGCTCCGGGAGTTCAGCCTCAAAACCAGGGAGGGCCTGAAGTCCCTGCTGTCCGATTCCCCCTTGCCGGGCACAGAACTGGAGCCTGTGGACTGCGGTCCTGCCAAGCGCACTCGCATCACGGTCACGTGGAAGAGTCCCACGGGGATCCTGGTGGCGGACCCGGGGCTGTCCAAGCAGGACAAGGCCGACCTCAAGGAAGAGCGCGAGGCCGCTCTCGCTGAAGGTAGAATCTTTGACAAGAAACCCGTCCCCACCGTGCCGCTGCGCGACGCCGGAGGCGAGGATGGTCCGCTCGTCCTTCCCGGGAGCTCGGTGCGCGGGGCATTGCGCGCCAGAGCCTCTCGGATCGCACGCACGGTTCTCGTGGGAGCCCTTGGGCGGCGGCTCGACAACTGGTCGGAGCCCGGCGTCACGGTCCACGACCAGCTGGCAGACGATCCCACTCTCGTCCGCGACCTGTTCGGCACCACCGAGCAGCGTGGCGCCCTGACGGTGCTCGACACCCAGGCGGCACCGTCGGCCAATCCCCGCACGGTCACCCACAACGCGGGCGACCGCTGGACCGGTGGCGTGGCCGAAGGCGCTCTGTACGGAGAAGAGGTCCACGACGGCGCCCGCTGGGACGACATCGTCCTGGAACTGGACCCCGACAGGCTGCCCAACGAGCAGAACCGGCGTCGTGCCGCCTGGTGTCTGCTGGGGCTCGTCTTGGCCGAGCTCTCCACGGGCACGCTCCCGCTGGGCAGCAGGGGAACTCGTGGACTGGGACAGGTGGAGGTCACAGGCCTCACGGTCGAGGGAATGGAATTGCTCGGGCTCCCCGGCGACGGTTCCTGGAGGTTCACGGCAGGTGACGGCCAGAGCGGGCGCGACGCTGCAGATGCCCTGCTGAAGCACCTGCGAACGGTCAACGAGACGATCAAGCCGAGCGGCGGCGCAGACGCTGCCGGATGGTCGTCTTATCTCATCGAGACCGGGGAGAAGAACAATGCCTGACGAACTCACGATGCCGTCGCTGAGGGAAGCAATGTGGTCTTCGTCACCCAACCCCAACGCCACCCTCGACGATGTCCTGAAAGCCGCCGCTTCTGCCGGTTCCGTCGCAGGAATCGCCTATACGACGGCTGGGGCGCACGCCATTACGTCCGTCTCCGACGGAAAGCTGCACAGCTCCGGCGGCGCTGTTGAACGAGCCGCCATCTACGAACTGCGGCTGTGGGAGGCCGGCATCACTGATGACAGTAAGGTCCTTGGCCATGAGTGGCGGTGGGTCAATGGCTCTGGTTCGGCCGAGATCATCGTCCACGAAGCCTCGAGCAGGAAGGAAAGCGCCCTCAAGTTCAAGCCGTGCTGGTACCGCCACAACGCATATCTCCAGCACGGTGCGGCACTGCTCGAGAACCCGCAGACGATGACCAGTATCGAAGTCTTCACCGAGCAGGAATACGGGAACACCGTGTTCGTCGACGAGCTCATGACGGGAAAGTGGGGCTGACATGCCGGGCAGGACTGAGGACTTCAAACCCTTCCACTCCGCCGTCAATCGGATCCCTGTGCTGCGGCGGTCCGCGCAGGACCAGGCTCGGCGCAATGCCCTTCCCCCTGACCTCTTCCTCGACGGGCCTGCACCCTCACACGATCACCTCGCTCCTGATCGCTGGTCCGGTTCTGTTGACCTGGAGATAACGCTGCACACGCCACTGGTCTTCGGTGAGCAGACCACCACGGAGGAAACCTGTCCAAGAGGACGGGCTGAGAAGCGCCATTTCGTTGCCCTTCCGCTCAACTCCGATAAAACGGTCCGTGTTCCACCAACCATGATCAAGGGCATGATCTCTCGCGCGTACGAGACGCTCACCTGCTCACGCTTCCGCGTCTTCGGTGACGTGGAGAACCAGGGTGGCTTCCGCCGGACCGCCGATGATCGCTCCGTGCCGCTGACCTACCGGGGCGACGCCGCCAGCGCTCTCGGGCTGGTCCCGATCCGAATCACCGGGGAGGATGAGGACGGCCTCATCGGCGCTCTCTACTACGGCGACACCAAGGTCACTGAGGACTATCGCGAGCACAACCTCGTCTACCCAAAGATGCGTGCAGCGGCGCTCCGAGGAACGTCTTGCGGCCCTGCGAAACTCGTCGTCCCCCAGGATCGACTTGACCGCCTCGCCCCGCATGGCAAGAAGATCGTCTGCGACATGACCTTGTGCCTGCACGGACGTGGTGGGAAGAGCGCCCGGTACGCCTACTGGTTGGTTACGCACATCCACGACGAGAACACCGGCCAACCGATCGAGATCTTCCGCATTCCGGAGTCCATCACCACGACCAAGCACCTCGACGGCGTCACAGGCTACGTGTGCAGGACCGCAGCACCGAATCAGTCGCCAAGAGACCTGTTTCCCAGAAAGCACGACGAGCGCGTGTTCTTTGACATCTCGCCTCATGGCCCCACACAGGTGCGCATCTCGTCTCGGGTGCGTGAAGCTTACCGGGCCGTTGTCGAGAGCTATGTGGCTCAACGCAGCAAGGATCCGAAGAACAAGAAACAGCCGCCCAACCGGGCTACTGATGCCGTGCACCGCGAACAACGAGAGGCCGTGAAAACGACAGGAGTCTCACACATCGCCGTGCCAACAGCGACTGCGGACGTGTGCACCGCAGCGTCGCTAACAGTCGGCACGGTCGCTTTCGCGGTCGTCGACAACTCCAATGACGCTCCGGTCGTCGTCGAGATCATTCCGACTATGATCGGGCGCCACGCCTATCAGCGTTCGCCGCTGGAGCTCGCCAAGGCGCAGGAAGTCGCCCCGCTCACGAAGGCTGATGACGCGTCCCCTGCCGATCGCCTCTTTGGATACGTCGTCCAGGACAAAGCCGGGAAGGGCGGGGACGTTGCCTTACGCGGTCGGATCAGCATCGGCCCGGTCGACGGAACACAGGCGACCATCGTCTCCAACAAGTCACAACTCCTCACTCCCCTCCTCGCCCCGAAACCCGGTTCAGCCCGCCGCTACCTGACTGATCACGAAGGTAGGACTCCTCGGCGACACGATGGCCACTCCGACGGAGCCCTACCGCGCTCTGATCTCTTCCGGGACGGCCAACTCCTCGGGGCCGCCGCCTACCCCGTCCATCGGAGGATCCTCGACCAGAAAGGGTTTCCGGTCGCCGCAACCGCGGACCCCGTCATGAATGGAAGGCCTCAGAAGAACCTCGAGACTCGGATCACAGCACGCACCTGGTTGGCGACCGGCAGCGTGCTGACCACCACTTTGACCTTCACCAACCTCAGTTCTGACGAGCTCGCCGCCCTCCTGTGGGTCTTGGCCCCGGAGAACCTGGTGCCGGCATCCGAGCAGGACGATCAGCGCTCGAAGATCGGCTACCTCCGCATGGGGCTCGGCAAACCCTTCGGGCTGGGCACCCTCGAGGTTCGAGCCGTCGAGGGGAGCCTGCGGGCTCAGCGGAACGGCAGTCTCGCGCAGGACTACGCATCGCTGCGAGGCTGCTTGGGGGCAGGCAGCGTGACCGCAGACCCGAGTGAAGCCGTCTTCGACACCAAGATGCCTTCCGTCATCACGAAGCTCCCCTGGGTCCAGGCAATGCAGCGTGCGGCCTATGGATACGCCGACGACACGAAGGTCAGGCACATGAGTCTGAACGAAAACAAGGAGAACAACCAGACAAACGGAACAACGGGCGAGCCCCGTCCCGGCAAGGGCATCGCCCCACGTGACATGTTCGGTTCAGATTCAGGCGAACCCATTGTCGTCCCCGGGAAACCGAAAGGTCCGGCATGAAACCCACGAGGCGGAAACCGTCCCCAGCGAAGACAACGATGACTGCCTGGCACCATGCGTACAACGGTGTCCCAACCACGAGGAAACACCGGAAGAACGGAAAGAATGGCCTCGGCGGGGATTACCCGCCCGTCAGGCATGATCACCTCCTGCCGAATGGCCTCTCGGGCGAACTGCACGTGTCCATCAAGGTCGCGTCCCCGACCGTTCCCGGCCAACGCACCGCGAAAGGGCAGGTCGTCGTCTCCTCACGCAGCGGAGCTGTGGGTGGCGCCATGGACTGGGAGGATGCGACCATTCCCGCAACCACCCTCAAGGGTGTGCTGTCGTCCGCCTACGAGGCGGTCACCGCATCCCGTATGCGCGTCTTTCCAGGCTACGAGCATGTGCTCACACACCGCCGCACATCTCAGGAAGCGGCGATTCTCTATCCCGTATTCCTCGTCGCGGATCAAAACGCTTCCGGAGGAACTGGTCTTCGGGCACGAATCATGCTCGGGAGGAATCGGAGGCCCAAGAACGGCACGTGGGATCGTCTTCCATGCCTGTGTGCAGCTGTTCTTCCTGACTCCGAGAAGTCCCGCACAACCCTGTATGACACATCAGGTCAGCTGATGTACTCCGGAGCCGCCAAGAAAAGAAAGCGGAAATACCACAACAAGAAAGGTCCGCAGCATGCACGGGAGCGCCTGTCACAGCTTCGGGACGCGACGCCGCACGGCTCACACGTCACCTTCACCGCCCAGGAGGAGGACTTCTACAAAACCAAGCGATTGATCGTCTCCTCAGTCAAGGGCGAGCGCTTCTGCGGGACCGTCGGCCACAGCAAGAGTCACGGCCCCAAGGACCCCCCATACACCGGCTACGTCGTCCGCCTCACCCCAGAGGGCTCCGACCCCCTCATTGACACCAAATACAACGAGTTCATCTTCTTCGACACAAAGAAGAACAGGACGTACCGGGATATTTCAGCCCAAGTACTCACGAACCTCATCGAGGTCATCCACAGCTACCTGGAGAACATCCGCACCCTCAAACGCCAGGAAGCGCACCGTCGCAGCGCCGACGCACAGAAGGAGACCAAGACCCGCCGCTCGGACTCCCCACACACCTGGCTCATCCACTCGATCCTCGACAGGGAGAACGGTGGGCCGGGTCTCTCGGCCAACCGCGAGGAGATCGAGCGGTACGTGAGAACGCTAGCCTCCAACGAGCCCGGGCTCCCCCTCTTCGCCTCAATCGACAACACGAAGGGCACTGTCACCGAGTTGTCCCTGTCCCAAGTGGGAAGGCGCGTCAGCAGTGAGGCGTGTACACCTGCGGAACTGGCTGAGGCCGGCAACATCGTCCCTGCTCAGGAGTATTCCCAAGCCTCCCCCGCCGACCGCATGTGGGGCTTCATCGCTGACAGGAAAGAGGATGCCCAGAACCAGGTGGCAGCAAATCATGGTCGCGTCACGATCCATCCCATCAGACCCGCGAAACAGCCAGAAGGCGCCGCTTGGCTCAGGCTCTCCGGGGACGGAAACACGGGCTGGCGCCTTCCGTCCTTGGCGAGTCCCAAGCCATCTACGGGCTTCCCCTATCTGCGCAAGGCTGACGGCGGCCCTCTATCGGAGGAGACAACCCGTGACGAGACGTACAGGTCGGGCCAGCTCCTCATCCGGAAGGTCTATCCGTCCCACCGCCTGCGCATCGGCCAGCAACTCGATTCCGTTCCAGGCGTCGAGACACTCACCGGGGCACCCGGCTCGAGTCAGACCGTCATCGGCTCCTACCTTGCCCCAGGAGCAACTTTCACCACGACGATCAACTTCGAGGGGCTGACGGCGGAGGAACTAGCCGTACTCGTGTGGCTGCTCACTCCGGAAAGACTGGTACCCCGCAGTGAAAAACCGACCGACGGCGACAATCCCTCCATTGGCTTCCACCGTCTCGGCTTCGGTAAACCCCTCGGCCTGGGAATGGTAGAAATCCGGGCAACCAACGTCGTCGTACACGACGGCCACAAACTCGCTGGGATGTATCGCGACCTGACGGGCTGCCTTGGCCTTGAGCGACTTCAGGAGATCGAGGCGTCCAGCACTGAACGGTTGACGTCTCTGCTCAATGCATTGCCTGAGGGCTTCGAGTCCTGGCTCGCCGTGCGCGCCTTCGTCCGTTCCTCCTACGGATGGAGTGACGGTAAGCCAGTCCAGTATCCCAACGCGGACCACACCACCGGAGAGGACGAAATCTCACCGATCACGACGTGGTTCAAGAACCGGGAGGAGAACCGCGTCAAGCACAAGCTGGATCAGCAGAAGAACCCCCTAGATTCCAGTTACGACCTGCCCGATCTGACTGACTGAGACCGATACAGATCCTTCCGCACCGCACCGCAAGCCACCAGGCGGCCCCGTTGTTAGGTCGGGTCTGTTTATGGGCTCTTCGCAGAAGTGAGCGGATGAGGGGCCCTGGAGTTGGTGGCTCTGGGGGTGTGTGGAGCCCTCGGGCTGTCAGGATGAGGGTGTTGAAGCCGAGTCTGAAACCCGAGGGTCCTTGCGTGAAACGTTACCTCACCCTGCCTCGACACGTTCTGCCGTTTGGACCGGCTCGGGTTGACCGTGACCGGTCAGCAGATCGAACCCGACCACACCGTGCTGCGCTGCCACCCCACGACACCGCCGTCGCGGTGTCCGGCCTGCGCCAAGGCGGGACTCCGGCATGATGCGGTACTGCGCCGGTTAACACATGTGCCGTTCGGGTGGAAGCCAACGGTTTTGGAGGTGGTGGCCCCCCACTACCGGTGCCGGCCGTGTGAGCGGGTCTGGTGAGGCACCCGAACCGGCGACAAGTACGTCACGGTCATCATCGACTTGACCCCGACAAGGAAGTGAGAGGCTCCCGGCCGCAGCACCGGTGTACACTGCGGAAGAGGTCACCCGAAGCAGGAAAAGCAAAGCATCGTTCGAATGTGACCGACAACCATTCACTTTCCGAGTGACTAACGCCCAGCTTGAGCCGCGTCAAGCCACGCGACACGACATGTCTTCGCCGCCATCCAGCAAGCCCGCGCCTACATGAGCCTTGGTCCCGTCGCTTGAGCCCGCGCCTCATGCGCCCGCGCTCAGGGCCTAGCGCACAACAAGCTGGTGGCTCTCCACGCACGCATCAGCTGCCGTAGCACGACCGTGAGCGACATCATCGATGTGCCCGAGAGCTTCAACTTCGCCTCCCCCCAGTGGCATCTGCTTCACCGTCCGCTCCGCCTGAGCCGAGTGCACCCGGCTTCCCAGCGCCCTCAGCGCCGGAAACCCGAAAAGCTCACGCAACACCCGTGTGCCCGCGTCGGGGACAGCACTTCACGAAACAGACGATCAGCCACAGTCGGGATGCCATCCCCAAGCTCGTCGACATCGCAAGGGACGGGGATTCAGAGCTGAAGGTGCAGCCGGAGCGCCTCATCCAGTTGGGCGACCAGGCGGGCGGGAAGGCGCCCGATCACCGGGCCGATGCGGTCGACTGACACCGCTCGGACCTGTTCGGCCTGGGCCTTGGAATCCGAGCGGATGCCGACCTCATCCGCGGTGAGAAGCACCTGAAACGGAAAGACCCGCGCGGTATTACTGGTGATGGGGACGACCGTGACCACGCCTCGCCCGAGTCGAGCGGCGACGGTGTTGGCGCGGTCGTTGCTGACGATGATCGCCGGACGACGCTTGTCTGCCTCTCCCGCCCGTGCGGGCTCCAGATCGACCAGCCGGATCTCGCCGCGGAGCACTACTTCACCCCGTCGGCGACGGTGGCCGCCCAGGCCTCGGCCTCTCCGGCGTCCTCCCACTCCTGCCAGGCAGCGGTGTAGGCATCCTCCAGGTCGGGATCGCCCAGCAGCTTGATGGCCTGTTGGATCGCCGCCGATCGTGACTTCAAACCCGCAGACTGTGCGTACTTGTCGAGCACGGCGACCTCGCTCGGCGACAGACTCACGCTCAACTTCACCTGACCCATACCACCATAGTAGTACCAGCAGTACGACTACTTTGCCCCCATGGCGCTCGGGATCGAGAATCTGACAAACCGCCCAGTTGAGGATCAGAGCTTCGTGGGGTACGGGCAGCGCCCGTACCCCACCGCTCGCCGTCGGGTCAGCTGCAGCCGCTGGTGGAACCGCAGCCCTCACAGACGTAGCAGGATCCGCTGGGGCGCATCTTGGTGCCGCAGGTCATGCACAGCGGGGCGTCCACCGCCCGCCCGGTCATCGACTCCATCAGCTCGGCCGTGGTGTGGGCGTCGATCAGGGAGGGCTGCCGGGCGCCGTCGACGTTGAAGTCGTCATAGGCGTCGTTGCGCAGGCTCTCCGCTTCGGGCATCTCGGCCTCTTCCTCCTCCGAGAGGTAGGAACCGGTCTCGACGTAGCGGGCGCGCTCGGCGGCGGTGTAGATCCCCAGATCGGCGCGGTCGTCGAAGGAGAGGTAGTCCAGCGCGAGGCGGCGGAAGATGTAATCCATGAATGACTGCGCGATGCGGATGTCCGGGTCGTCGGTCATGCCCGCGGGCTCGAACTTCAGGTTGGTGAACTTCTGCACGAAACTCTCGAGCGGCACCCCGTACTGCAGGCCGATGGACACCGCGATGGAGAAGGCGTCCATCACGCCGGCCAGGGTGGAGCCCTGCTTGCCGAGTTTCAGGAACACCTCACCGAGCCGTCCGTCCTCGTACGCGCCGGAGGTGATGTACCCCTCGGCCCCGCTGACGGAGAAGCTGGTGGTGCGGCCCTGCCGCGACTTCGGCAGACGTTCCCTCTTGGGCCGGTAGACGACCTTCTCCACCACCTTCTCGACGACCTTGACGTTCTCCTTGTCCTCGGTCTTCTTGCCGTCGGAGAGCGGCTGGCCGACCTTGCAGTTGTCCCGGTAGACGGCGAGCGCCTTGAGGCCCAGCTTCCAGCCCTGCCGGTAGACGTCCGCGATGTCCTCGACGGTGGCGGACTCCGGCAGGTTCACAGTCTTCGAGATGGCCCCGGACAGGAAGGGCTGCACCGCTGCCATCATCCGGACGTGCCCCATCGGGGCGATGGCCCGCTGCCCCATGGCGGTGTCGAAGACCTCGTAGTGCTCCCTGGCGAGCCCCGGCGCGCCGATCACGTGTCCGTTCTCGGAGATGAAATCGACGATCCTGCGGGCCTGCTCATCGTCGTAGCCGAGCTTGGCCAGTGCCCGCGGGATGGTCTGGTTGACGATCTGCATGGAACCGCCGCCGACGAGTTTCTTGAACTTCACCAAGGAGAAGTCGGGTTCGACGCCGGTGGTGTCACAGTCCATCATGAAACCGATGGTTCCGGTGGGGGCGAGCACGGAGGCCTGGGCGTTGCGGTAGCCGTTCTCCTCGCCGATCGAGACCACCTGCTCCCATTCCCGGGTGGCCACCGCGTGGAGGTCCTTGTCGGCGGGCATGACGAGCGCGGAATCGTTGGCGGCGCGATGCTTGCGCATCACCTTCTTGTGGGCCTCGGCGTTGCGGGCGTATCCGTTGTAGGGCCCGACGATCCCGGCCAGTTCCGCGGAGCGGCGGTAGGAGGCTGCGGTCATGATGGAGGTGATGGCGGCCGCGGTGGAACGCCCCCCGTCGGTGTCGTAGCCCTTGCCCATGGCCATCAGCAGCGCCCCGAGGTTGGCGTACCCGATCCCGAGCTGCCGGAAGTTGCGGGTGGTCTCGCCGATCGCTTCGGTCGGGAAGTCCGCGAAGCAGATGGAGATGTCCATAGCGGTGATGATCAGTTCGACGGCGCGCACGAAAGTTTCCGCGTCGAAGACCCCGTCCTCCCCCAGGAATTTGAGCAGGTTGAGGCTGGCCAGGTTGCAGGAGCTGTTGTCCAGGCTCATGTACTCGGAGCACGGGTTGGACGCGGTGATGGGCCCGGATTCCGGGGTGGTGTGCCAAGCGTTGATGGTGTCGTGGTACTGGACACCGGGGTCGGCGCACTCCCAAGCCGCCTTGGCGATCTTGTGGAACAGTTCCCGGGCGTCGACCTTCTCGATCACCTCTCCGGTGGTGCGGGCGCGCAGCCCGAACTCGGTGCCCGCCTCTACCGCGGACATGAACTCATCGGTGACCCGCACCGAGTTGTTGGCGTTCTGGTACTGCACGGAGGTGATGTCCTTGCCACCGAGATCCATGTCGAAACCGGCATCGCGCAGCGCCCGGATCTTGTCCTCCTCACGGGCCTTGGTCTCGACGAACTCCTCGATGTCCGGGTGGTCGACGTCCAGGACCACCATCTTCGCGGCGCGCCGGGTGGCGCCGCCGGATTTGATGGTTCCGGCCGAAGCATCGGCGCCGCGCATGAAGGACACGGGTCCGGATGCGGTGCCGCCGGAGCTGAGCAGTTCCTTGGAGGAACGGATGCGGGAGAGGTTCAGACCGGCCCCGGAACCGCCCTTGAAGATGAATCCCTCCTCCTTGTACCAGTTGAGGATCGACTCCATGGAGTCGTCGACGCTGAGGATGAAGCAGGCGGAGACCTGCTGCGGCGAGTGGGTGCCGACGTTGAACCACACCGGCGAGTTGAAGGAGAAGTACTGGTGCAGCAGCAGCCAGGTCAGCTCCTCCCCGAAGATCTCGGCGTCCCGGTCGGTGGCGAAGTAGCCGTTGTCCCGCCCGACCCTGACGTACTGCCTGACGACGCGGTCGATGAGGGTCTTGAGGCTGGCTTCACGCCGCGGGGTGCCGAGGGCCCCCCGGAAGTACTTGTTCGTCACGATGGTGGAGGCGTTCACACTCCAGAAATCGGGGAATTCCACGCCGCGCTGCTCGAAGACCACCTCACCGGTCTTCCAGTTGGTCTGGACCACGTCGCGCGACTGCCAGGTGACCTCGTCGTAGGGATGCACACCCTCGGTGGAGAACACCCTCTCGATGGTGAGACCCACCCCGAGAGCGGGCTGTTCACCGGGGCGTCCCCGGTTGTTGGCGGATTTGGTCACAGTGGTGGTCATTTCTTCCTCACTACGAGAATGGCGGAGATTGATCGGCTCAGCCGATCAGGGGTTCCTGTGAGTCGGTCTCGCGGCGGCGTCTGCGCCGCGGACCCCTGACGGGTTCGGGTAGCAGCGCGTCACCGGTCGGCTGGCGGCGTTTCATGGAGTCGACCTCGTCGATGAAATCGTCAACAGAATCGAAATTCTTGTATACCGAGGCGAACCTCAGGTAGGCCACGGGGTCGAGCTCCGCCAGGGGGCCGAGGATTGCGATGCCGATGTCCTCGCTGGTCAGTTCGGCCTGCCCGATGGAACGCAGATCCTCCTCGACACGCTGACCGAGGGCGGCGAGCTGGGCCGCGGTGACCGGGCGGTTCTGGCAGGCCTTGGCAACCCCCCGGATCACTTTCTCCCGGCTGAACGCCTCCACCACCCCGGAGCGTTTCAGGACGTAGAGCTGGATCTGCTCCACGGTGGTGAACTTCCGCTGGCAGGAGCAGCACACCCGGCGGCGGCGGATGGCCAGGCCGTCGTCCGTCGCACGCGAGTCAGACACCTTGGTGTCTGCGTGACGGCAGAACGGACAGAACACGGCAGAGTCCTTTCAAGTGGCCCCGTCCCCTGGGGCGCGGCTTGCGACGCTGCTCCCCCTAAGCCCCCTTCAACACCCAATAAATACAACGTGTTGAGTAAAAGCGGGGTCGCAACTACTAGATGTAGGAACCATATGCCGATGACCCTGCGCCGTCAAACACCGACGGCGTGTCGCTGGGAAGTCCCGGAAAACTTCTCAGCGACCCGTGACGTGCGCCCAGGCGGGATCCCCCACGGTGGGCGTCGGGGTCGGGTCGGGCTGGTTGAGGGATGCGATTCCCGGCGCCGCGACGACGAAGGAGAGCACCACCAAAGCAGCGAAGGCCACCGACTTGAGGCGCTGCGCGAAACGAGATCCGGGGCGAACAACCGCACAGGAGGAACCGCCAAGGGAACCGCGTGTCGCGGGGCTGCGGGACGAACGGACACGGGGCGCGGGCTGGGCGGGACGGCCGGCGGGGCCTCCCGCGCGGCGCCCCCTGCGGGAGCGGGCGAGTGTGGTCATCTCAGCGGCTTCGATGCTCATGCTTCCTCCTTTTGCCACCACGGCCGCCATCCGCGGCACGTCGAACCTGTGTTCGAAACGCTACAGGAACCCGCACGCAGTTTCAAACACCTTTTCGATTCCCCTTGCGTCACGGAAGGAGTCAACACGCCGGCACCGACATTTTCGCTCCGCACCGCCACCCTCGAACAGATGTTCGTATTCTGGGGTAGGATGGCGTCATGGCAGACGAGACCCACGAGGAAACCGCGGAGGCCACGATCATCCGGCTTCCCTCCCGCAAGACTTCGCGCGCAGGACGTCCCAGCAAGGCACAGGCGGCCGCCGACGTGGCGCGCATAGCCGAGCTCTCCTCCCCCTCGGGTGGGACCGGCAACCTCACTCCTCGCCAGCAGCTGCTGCTGAAACTGATCCGGGACGCCGTGGAGGCCAACGGCTACCCCCCGAGCATGCGCGAACTGGCCGAACGCGCCGGTCTCGCCTCGACCTCCTCGGTGGCCTACCAGCTGAAGGTGCTCGAGAAAGCAGGTTTCATCCGCCGCAACCCGAACCGGCCGCGGGCCATGGTGGTGACCCTGCCGGATACCGTTGCCCCCGAGGCACCCGCACCGGAGCTTCCCGACCCCGAACAGACCCACACCTCACGTCCCGAGGCTGTCGAGACGCCCCTACTGGGCAGGATCGCGGCGGGCGGCCCCATTCTCGCCCAAGAGCAGGTGGAGGACGTCTTCTCCCTGCCCAGGCAGCTGGTCGGGAAGGGCACGTTCTTCATGCTGGAGGTGCGCGGGGACTCCATGATCGACGCCGCCATCTGCGACGGCGACTGGGTGGTGGTGCGGCAGCAGTCCGATGCCGACAACGGCGACATCGTCGCCGCGTTGCTCGACGACGAGGCCACGGTGAAGACCCTGAGCCGCAGGGGCGGCAAGGCCTGGCTGATGCCCCACAACGCCGCCTACTCCCCCATCGACGGCACCGGTGCCCGCATCATGGGCAAGGTGGTGGCGGTCATGCGGCGGGTGTGAGACCGGTTCAGGAGGAAACCTCCATGGCCGGGCGCGGAAATGCCATCCGCCCGGCGGGTCCGGGCTCTTCTTGATTCCTTGGGAACAGGTGCGGCGCGCCAACCGCACCTGGTGTCATCGCTTCGCGGTGATGCGGGAGTGCACCTGGTCCAGGTCGTCGCTGATCGGTCCGCGCATGTTGGAGATGCCCGGGTTGTCCGCGTAGCGGGGCAGGACGTGGACGTGGAGGTGGAAGACTTCCTGCCCGGAGTCGGCGCCGGCGTTGCTGAGGATGTTGCAGGCGCTGGCGCCCAGTTTCTTCTTCAACAGATTGCCGACCGCCCCGATGGCGGGGGTGATCTCTGCCAGTGCTGTTGGGTCCTCCAGAGCGTCGGCCACGTGGCGGCGCGGAACCACCAGGGTGTGTCCCTGCTGCCACGGGTTGATGTCCAGGAAGGCGACGGCGGTTTCGTCCTCGTAGACGAACTTCGAGGGGATCTCGCCCTCGATGATCCGGCAGAACAGGCAATCGCTCATGGTCTTCAGACTCCTCGTACCTCGAAGCCGGCCCGGGCCAGCTCCTGCTTGACCCCAACAATAGTGAGCCTCCCGTAGTGGAAGACACTTGCCGCCAGCACCGCGTCCGCACCGGCGCGGGCGGCCTCGACGAAGTGGGCCGTGGTTCCCGCCCCTCCGGAGGCGATCAGCGGCACGTCCACGACCGCGCGGACCGCCCGGATCATCCCGATGTCGAAACCGTCGGTGGTGCCGTCGGCGTCCATGGAGTTGAGCAGCACCTCCCCGACACCCCGATCCACTGCTTCCTTCCCCCATTCGACGGCATCCCGGCCCGCCGGCCTGCGACCACCGTGCGTGGTGACCTCGAACCCGGAGGGCGCCCAGTCCGCGCGCCGGGCGTCCAAGGACAGCACCAGCACCTGGTTGCCGAAACGCGCCGCGATTTTGTCGATCACCCCCGGATCGGCGAGCGCCCCTGTGTTGATGCCCGCCTTGTCGGCCCCGCAGCGCAGCAGCGCATCCACGTCGGTCACCGACCGCACCCCGCCTCCCACGGTGAGGGGGATGAACACGGTCTCCGCGCACCGGGTCACCATCTCCCGGGTGGTTTCTCGGCCCTGCGCGGACGCGGAGATGTCCAGGAAGGTCAGCTCGTCGGCCCCCTCCGCCCCGTAGCGGGCGGCCAGCTCCACCGGATCCCCGGCGTCCTTGAGGTCGCGGAAATTGACCCCCTTGACCACCCGTCCGTCGTGAACGTCCAGGCAGGGGATCACGCGCAACGCGACTCCCATCAGTCCTCCTCGATATCGGTCTCGACGACCCCGCGGCGCATCGCGGCGATCGCCTCCCGGCAGGTGCGGCGCAGGTCCCCGGGACCGGCGGCCGTCGCGATCTGGCCGGCCAGGT
>ERZ773062.341-NODE-341-length-27076-cov-5.241664_pt1 | contig 27076 bp, 17 predicted proteins | sample MGYA00580626_ERZ773062 | MGnify/ENA primary metagenome ERZ773062 (study PRJEB29015, sample SAMEA2738003) | human oral metagenome | biome: human oral; feature: human-associated habitat; material: dental | place: China | collected 2058 ... | reverse complement strand
CGGGAGTGCAGAGGTATGGCGTCTGATACCTCTGCGTTAAAAAAACTAAAATAAATAAAATTAAGAAAAAACAGTTATTAATAAAACTAATCTATAAGAATAAAAAAATTAATAAATAGAAATTAGGAGATAAAAAATAATAGAAAGAAAAGTTAAAAAGTAATTGCAAATTTGGACTAGAAAATATATAATTATATATAGCTAGAATTTTATAAATGCAAGTTAAGTAAAGAAATTATAAAATTCTTTAATTTGGAGGGAAAAATGACAAAAAATATGAAAACAATGGATGGTAACCAGGCTGCAGCTCACATAGCCTATGCATTTACGGAAGTTGCTGGAATTTATCCGATTACTCCGTCATCAACTATGTCAGAGCTTGTAGATCAATGGGCATCATACGGAAAGGAAAATTTATTTGGAATGCCGGTAAAGGTTGTGGAAATGCAATCAGAGGCTGGAGCTGCGGGGATTGTACACGGATCGCTTCAGACTGGGGCTTTGACTACGACATTTACTGCTTCTCAAGGATTATTATTAAAAATACCTAATATGTATAAAATATCTGGGGAATTGCTTCCAGGTGTAATGCACGTGGCTGCAAGGGCTATTTCTGCACAGGCGTTATCAATATTTGGAGATCATCAGGATATTTACTCTGCTAGAATGACAGGATGGACCATGCTTGCGACAAGTTCGGTTCAGGAAGTTATGGATCTTGCTGGAATTGCACATTTGACAGCAATTAAGTCGAGAGTACCCGTAATGCATTTTTTTGATGGATTTAGGACTTCGCATGAGATAAATAAAATAGAGGTTATGGATTATGAGTTTCTTGAAAGCCTGCTTGATAAAAAAGCTGTTCAGGAATTTAGAGAAAGAGCATTAAATCCAGAAAATCCTGTAACAAGGGGAACAGCTCAGAATGACGATATTTATTTTCAGGCAAGAGAAGCCCAAAATAAATTTTATGAAGCTGTACCTGATATCGTAAATGACTATATGAAAAAAATTAGCGAAAAAACAGGACGGAACTATGCACCTTTTGTTTATTATGGCTCAGAAACTGCTGAAAGGGTTATTATTGCAATGGGGTCTGTAAATGAAACAATAAAGGAAGTTGTGGATTATCTGAATAAAAATGGAGAAAATGTAGGTGTGCTGAATGTTCACTTGTATCGTCCTTTTTCCAGCAGATATTTTTTTGATGCAATGCCGAAAAGTGTGAAAAAAATCGCTGTACTTGACAGGACAAAGGAGCCCGGAGCATTGGGTGAGCCATTATATATGGATGTAAAGGCACTTTACTATGGACGTGAAAATGCACCTGAAATTGTCGGTGGAAGATATGGACTGTCGTCAAAAGATACAACGCCAGAACAAATTATAGCAGTGTTCAAGAATATTGCACAAAAAGAGCCTAAAAATAATTTTACAATCGGGATTATTGATGATGTGACATTTACATCCCTTGCACTTGAAGATGAAGTTTTCACTGGAAATGAAGATGTAAAAGAGTGCCTATTTTACGGACTTGGTTCAGATGGGACAGTTGGAGCGAATAAAAACTCTATAAAAATTATTGGAGATAAAACAGACTTGTATGCGCAAGGTTATTTCGCATACGATTCAAAAAAAGCAGGAGGAGTAACAAGATCACACTTGAGATTCAGCAAAAATCCAATTCATTCGACTTACTTAGTTACAAGACCAGGTTTCGTAGCATGTTCAGCACCTGCATATCTTGGAAAATACGATATGATTTCAGGATTAAAGGAAGGTGGAACATTTTTATTAAATACAATTTGGGATAAGGAAAAATTAGTCAAAAATATTCCAAATGAGATAAAAAGAGAATTAGCAAGAAAAAAAATCAGATTTTTTATCATAAATGCTACAAAATTAGCTAAAGAAATTGGATTGGGAAATAGAACAAATACAATTATGCAATCAGCATTTTTCTATCTTTCAAAAGTAATTCCGCACGAAGAAGCAAAGGAATATATGAAAGAATATGCCCAAAGAAGTTACGGAAGAAAAGGAAAAGATGTAGTTCAGAAAAACTGGAATGCAATTGACAGAGGGGTTGATGGATTAGAAGAAGTTGAAGTATTGCCAGAATGGGCAGATCTTGAAGTTAATGAACAAATCATTGAAGCGGCAAAACCTGAATTTATAAAGAAAATTGTAGATCCAATAAACCATATGAAGGGTAACGAGTTACCAGTTTCATCAATTATAGAAAATGGAATGGTAGATGGAAGTTTTCAACCTGGAACTGCAAATTACGAAAAAAGGGGAGTAGCCTCAGAAGTACCAGAATGGCAGCCTGATTTGTGTATACAATGTAATCAATGTGCCTATGTTTGTCCACATGCTGTAATTAGGCCATTCTTATTAGATGAAGAAGAAATGGCAAAAGCACCTGAAGGAATGCCGACAATAAAGGCTTTGGGGCGTGGAATGAATGATTTGAATTATAAGATTCAAGTATCGCCTTTGGATTGTACAGGATGCAGTGCTTGTGTGGATGTGTGTCCTGCTCCACGTGGAAAGGCGATTGTTATGAAATCTACTCAATCTCAAATTGAAAAAAATGAAGTTGAGTATACAGATTATTTGTTTAATAATGTTTCATATAAGGATAAAATTTTAGGAAAAAATACAGTAAAAGGTTCGCAATTTGCAAAACCGTTATTTGAGTTTTCTGGAGCTTGTGCAGGCTGTGGAGAAACACCATATATTAAGTTAGTAACACAATTATTTGGAGAGAGAATGATCGTAGCAAATGCGACTGGATGTTCTTCAATTTACGGAGCTTCAACACCATCATCACCGTATACAACTGGAGAAAGTGGTTGTGGACCTGCGTGGGCATCTTCACTATTTGAAGACAATGCTGAGTACGGATATGGGATGTTTCAAGCTGTAAATACAATTCGGCACAGAATTTTGAAAAGGATGAAAGAGGTAAAAGAAGATGTTTCGCCAGTGCTTGCTGAATTGTTCAATAAATTTGCAGAAAACTTTGATAATGGAGATAAAACTACTGAAATACGTGATGAATTAGTAACAGCATTAGAAAAAGAAAATGCTGAAAATGCAAATGAAAAAGTAAAAAATAATATAGATGAAATTTTAGAATTAAAACAATACTTAATTAAAAAATCTATCTGGATGTTTGGTGGAGATGGATGGGCCTATGATATTGGATTTGGTGGACTTGATCATGTCCTAGCTTCTGGAGATGATGTAAATATTCTTGTGCTTGATACGGAAGTTTATTCAAATACAGGAGGACAATCGTCGAAATCTTCAAGGACTGGAGCAGTTGCAAAATTTGCAGCTTCAGGGAAACCAGTTAAGAAAAAAGATTTGGCTGCAATATTAATGACTTATGGAAATATTTATGTGGCAAAAGTGTCGATGGGAGCGAATCAAAATCAGACATTAAAAGCGATAAGAGAAGCTGAATCCTACCCAGGACCATCAATAATAATAGCTTATTCACCTTGTATTGAACATGGTATAAAGGCTGGTATGGGTAAATTCCAAACAGAAGAAAAACTGGCTACAGAAGTAGGATACTGGCCAATTTTCAGATTTGATCCAAGATTAGCTGAAAGAGGAAAGAATCCATTTCAATTGGATACAAGAAATCCAGCTTGGGAAAAATATGAAGAATTCCTGTTAGGAGAACGAAGATATGCGACTTTAGCTGCAGAATTTCCTGAAAAGGCAAAAGAATTATTAGAAATAAATTTAAAAAATGCTAAAGATAGTTGGAATTATTATAAACGTTTGGCAGCAATGGATTATTCAATAGAAGAGTAAATCTATGGTTTTAATTAAAATATGATTTAAATTTTTTTGTGAGAGAATCCCCTTTATTTTAGGGGATTTTTCTTATTTTGAGAAAATATTTAAAATAGTTGGGATTTATTTTGATAAAAAAATGTGGTAAAATTATTAGGTATTCAGGTAAATGGTTTAAACTATATTGTGATTTTTTTTAAAATAAGAATTATTAAATTGAATACTTAAAGGGAAAGTTGTAATAATAAAAATAAAGTTTAAAATAAGAGGGGAAAAAATTATGAGAAAAACTAAATGGGCTGCGAAAATTATTCCTAATCCACGACAGGAAAGAGAATATATTGAAAGGGATAATAAACAGAGTGTTGATGATAGGACAAAAAAAATAAAACAGAGTGGAAATAAAAAACAAATTGTGGAAGGTTCAAATTTAAATTCATTTATTGATAGTGATATTTTAAAAATACTTTATTCGCGGGGGATAACAAGTGAAAAGGAAGTGATTAAGTTTTTAAATCCTAAAATGGAGAATATTCAAAATCCTTATGGGCTTCAGGATATGGAAAAAACGGTTTTGGAAATTGAAAGGGCGATAAAGGAGAAAAAAAATATTTGGATATTTGGGGATTACGATGTAGATGGGATTACTTCAACTTCGATTTTGTATATGGCTTTGAAGGAACTCGGAGCTGAAAATGTGAATTATTATATTCCAATTCGGGATGAAGGGTATGGGTTGAATAATGAGGCATTGAAAAAAATAAAAGAATCTGGGGCAGATTTGGTAATTACTGTGGATTGTGGAATTACAGCATTTCCTGAAGTGGAGTTTGCAAATTCTATAAACTTACCAATAATTATTACGGATCATCATAATTTGCATGGTGGAAAACTTCCATCTGCTATTGCAGTTGTTAATCCGAAACGTCCTGAAAATAAGTTTTCCTTTGAGTTTCTGGCGGGAGTTGGGACTATTTTTATGGTGATTCTTTGCCTTTACGAAAGAATTGGAAAAAAGGTAAAGGCATATAAGTATTTGGATTTAGTGGCGATTGGAACAGTTGCAGATATTGTGCCACTTGTCCAAGAAAATAGAATTTTGACTAAATTTGGGTTAGAGCAGCTTAATCGTTCAAAAAATAAGGGGCTTAGATTTTTGTTATATAAATTATTTAATACACAAAATTCGGATTTTAATGAGAAAACTGAGTATAATTCGTATGATGTGGGATTTGTTATAGCACCTGTGTTTAATGCGGCTGGAAGACTTAAAGATGCGAAAATGGTTGTAAAGCTTTTGATTTCTGATAATGACAGGGAAATTGAGATAATCGTAAAGGAACTTATTAATAAGAATTTTGAGCGGAAAGAACTGCAGAATGAAATTGTGGAGAAAGTGGAAAAGCATATTGAAGAAAGCGATTTGAAGGAAGATTATGTAATTGTAGACTATTCACCTGAGTATCACCACGGAGTAATTGGTATAGCGGCTTCCAAAATTGTGGATAAATATTACAAGCCTGCGATTATCATTGAAGTAAAGGAAGATGAAGGGATAGCGGTTGGATCTTGCCGAAGTATCGGGAATTTTAACATTTTGGAGGCGTTGCAGTCGATGCCTGAACTTTTTTTGAAGTTTGGAGGACATTCTGGAGCGGCTGGATTTACGATTGGAATAAAAAATTTGGAATTATTTAAGGAAAAAATTAATAAATTTGCAAAGACAAAACTGAAGGAGGAGGATTTTGTAAAAATAATAGAAATTGACAAGCAAATTCCGATTCAAAAAGTTTCTTATGAATTTTTTCAAGTGATAGAACTTTTAAAGCCGTTTGGCTTCGGAAATCCAATGCCAACTTTCAGGACAAATAATGTGCTTTTTGAAAATATAAAGTTCATTGGAGAAAATAAGAATCATATAATGTTTGACATAAAGCAGAAAGGATTTTTTAGCAGAAATGCTGTCTGGTTTAATTCTGGAGAGTATTTTAAGGAACTAAATGAAAATTTATTTTATGATATTGTCTACAAATTGAAGACGGAGATGTTTCAGGACAGATATTATACGAAGGTGTATATTGAGGATGTGAAGGTATCACAGCTGAAGGATGATACTTTGTCTTATTATCATTCGCTTTTTAACACATCTTTTCCAATGAAGTCAATTTTCTATACAAATATTGAGCTGGATTTAGAAAAGAAAATTACGATGAAAATGGAATTTGATCAAGTTTCACTTTTTCAGGGGAGAAAATTTATTGGACGGCTTGATTATAGTGTTTCAAATTTGTTAATATTATTGAATCAGTATTATAATTGGAATTTTACTGTGAAAATTGAAGATGTAAAACAGACTGCAAGTCATAGTATTGTAAATATTTTGGTAAAAAAGGATTATAGTTTTAAATGTTATGACCATACACAAGTTGGAATTTTTAAAAAAATAAAAGAATTTTTAATTGGAGAAATGGAATATAATTCACAAACTAAAAGTTTACTTTCTCAATTTTTTAGACAAAATAAAAACTTGATTATAAAAAATATATTTAATGAAGAAGAAAAATATAAATATAAAATGTCAAACTTTGAAAACTTTTTGCTTACAATTGGAATATATTATAAAAAAATGACTGATAAAAAAAGCCAGATTGTCATAAATTCAGAGAAAAAGCCAGCTTTTAACAATTTTATAAAATCATATTTTGATATAAATGAAGAATATTTGGAAAATGATTATCCATTTACATTATTTTACAATTATAAAAACACACAAGAACTGGAAAATATTATAAAATCGTATTTTTCAATGCAAAATGAAATTGGTTATGAAACTATTGAAAATATTCAAAATTTTGAAATTAATGAGAATTTTGAAACTGAAGAAAACCTGAAACTGTTAGAGTATAAAAAAATTGAAGAAATTGAATTAAAAAATAATCAGGCAGAAAACCCAAATGAAAATTATGTAAAAATTGGAGAAGATAATCAAGGAAAAAATCAAAATGTAGAAAATACTAAAAATTTAAGTGAAAGTAAAACTGAAGATGAAAATAAAAATAAGGAAGTGGAAAAAAGATTTTGTGTAATAGTAAATTCTGAAGATTTTATGATAAAGACGGAAAAGTTAGATAAAAGCAATATTAAAGAGCTGAATATTCAAATTGAAGTTCCTGAAAATATAGTATTTTTACAGGATTCTACAAAAAAGGAAAGAAAAAATGCAAAAAATATTTTTCTGGAATATTTGCCAATTGAGAAAAAAATTAAGTTGAAAAAATTACTGGAAGATGGAGAAAAAATATTTTCTGATTATTCAGTTAATGAGATTTTATGAAAATAAGGAGAAAATGTATGGAAAAATTAAAAAAGGCTATTTTGGTTTACAATCCAAAATCTGGAAATGCCAATATGATTTTAAACAATTTTGATTTGATCACGACAAAACTGTTGGAAAAAGGGATTACATTGACACTTTATAGCATAAATAAGGATTATGATCTGTTTACAGAGATTTTAAAAAATGAAAAATATGATATTTTGATTTTATCAGGTGGAGATGGAACATTAAGCCGTTGTTTAAGCGAACTTTACTCTAAAAATATTGAATTTCCAGAAGTTGCAATATTTCCGACAGGAACATCAAACGACTTTGCAAAAGCATTGAAAATTGAAGAAAATATTGAAAACTGGATAGAGAAAATTACAGATAAAACTGCCAAAAATATTGATTTTGGGTTAATTAATGGGAAAACTGTATTCCTGTCCTCGTATGCTGGTGGACTGTTTACCAAAATTTCCTACAATACAGACAAGACACTGAAAAAAACGTTTGGGAAAATTGCTTATTACATAAATGGACTTGGAGAACTTACAAATATAAAGACTTTTGACTTGGATATTGTGCTGGATGGGAATAAAACAATTAAGGAAAAGGCTATTTTATATGCGATTCTGAATGGAAAAAGTGTTGGCGGATTTGAAAATGTAATTGATGAAGCCAGTATGAATGACGGATTTATGGATATTCTAATTGTAAAAAACATTGACAATCCGATGGATATTCCAAAAATTCTAATCGACTTAATGAACAGCAATCTGACAAATAACGATTATATCCAAACTTTACAAGCCAAAAAATGTGAAATAAAAAAAGTTGTTGAAGAAATTGATGTAAGTATTGATGGAGAAGAAGGAGAAAATATGGATGTAACAATTGAGTTTATTAGTGGGAAATTAAAAGTTTTTTGCTAAAAAATTCGCAATATAAGAGAACTCTAATCCAAAAAATAAAACAATCAATTGAAATTTGGAAATCATAAAAATATAATATAATAAATAAAATATTGTATAGGAGTGTATTTTATAAAAAAAATTATTTTTAATTTTGATAATTACAATTGTCTACAGTAAGTTGTGAATTGTTTAGTAAGAGTTATTGAGATGATATAAATAAATCTAGGATAGAAGAAGGTAGAAGATATTATTGAAGAGCTGATGGAAATGTTTAGTGTAAGGACAAATATGAAAATCGAGTTTATTAATGTGTGATTTAAGAAAAATAGATTGATGAATGTAAAAGTGGGAATTTTGGGATTGAATTTTTTGGGAAAAAATGATATAATGATTTTGAATAAAAAACCTGTTCAGGTTAGTGTAAAATTAAAAATGCGAGAAAAAGGCTTTATTCTTTATTGAATAGGGCTTTTTTTGTGATATAATTGTCTGTCAAGGAACGCAACCTTGATTACACTTTCTTGAACAGGAGGTGGTAATAATGGCAAATTGGGATTTGACTGTTTTGGCAGTTGTAATCGTATTGCTTTTGATTTTTAGCAGTCAAAAATAGCAGTTGAATTCTTGTCGTCTTATTGTCCTCACCTTTTGCCTGCCAGTTTAATTTAGCTGGCAGGTTTTTTGTAATTTTTAAAATTATGTTATTAATGAAATAAAATAGATTGATATTAGAAAATTTTGTTGCAAGGTTAAAATATGAAATGTCAGATTATGATAAAAAAAGAAAATTTAAATTTTCAATAAATTTTGAATAAAAATGTTTTGAATTTTTTCAAAAATATGGTATAAATATAGTATATAAAAAATTTAGAAAGGTATGGAGGAGAAATTATGAATGGATATTTTAGTCTTGTTTTGCATGCACACTTGCCGTATGTAAGACATCCAGAGTACGAAGAATTTTTAGAAGAAGATTGGTTATACGAAGCGATTACAGAAACGTATATCCCTTTACTGGAAATGTTTGAAAATTTAACAAGAGATAACATTCCTTGGAATATAACTATTACAATGTCTGGAACTCTTGTAAATATGTTAAATGACGGTTTATTACGTGAAAGATATCTTCGTCATATAAATAAATTAATCGAATTCTGTGAAAACGAAGTGGAAAGACTAAGTCCATATCCTGACATGCTAAATGTTGCAAAACATAATTTATGGTTCAATACGAGAGCAAGACAAGTATTTGAAGAAAAGTACAACAAAGATTTAGTGGGGGCATTTAGAAAATTTCAAGATCAGGGGAACTTAGAAATCATTCCAGTTACAGCAACACATGGATTTTTACCAGTTATGAAGGATTATCCTGAAGCAGTAAACGCTCAAGTGCTTATGGCAAAAAAAGATTATATTAAAAATTTTGGAAGGGATCCAAAGGGAATTTGGCTAGCTGAATGTGCTTATTATCCAGGACAAGATAAATTCTTGGAAAAACACGGAATAAGATATTTCTTAGTCGATGCGCATGGAATTATGCACAGTGATCCACGTCCAGTTTACGGTATTTATTCACCAGTTTATACTAAGAATTATGTGGCTGCATTTGCTAGAGATTTGGAATCATCAGAACAAGTTTGGAGTTCTGAATCAGGGTATCCAGGAGATGGACTTTACCGTGAATTCCATAAGGATGCAGGATATGAACTTGACTATGAACTTGTAAAACCTTACTTGCACAGTGATGGAGTAAGAAGAAACATAGGAATAAAATATCATGCAATAACAGATAAGAAAGGAACTTATAAAGCAGTTTATAATCCGCAGGCAGCAGCAGATAGAGCAAAAGAACATGCTTATAACTTTGTATTCAATCGTTCAAAACAAATCGAATTCCTTGCTTCAAAAATGAAATATAGAAAACCTATCGTAGTATCGCCTTACGATGCTGAATTATATGGACACTGGTGGTATGAAGGGCCTATATTCCTAGAATGGGTATTCAGAGCAATAGCTGAATCTGATTTTTCTACAATAACACCATACAAATATTTACAAAAATACCCTACAAACCAAATAGTTGACGTAAGTATGTCAAGCTGGGGAGCAAATGGTTATTACGACGTTTGGATAGACGGTTCAAATGATTACGCATACAGACATTTACATAAAGCTGCGCAAAAAATGATAGAATTGGCAAACGGAAGAGAACCATACAACGAACTGGAATACAGAGCATTAAATCAAGCCGCAAGAGAGTTGTTAATGGCACAGACATCTTGTTGGGAATTTATAATGTACACAGGAACAATGGTTGGATATGCTCATAAAAAAATAAGCGATCATGTTCACAGATTATTCAAAATTTACGAAGATTACAAGAATGGCAACTTGGATGAAAGCTGGTTGAGAGAAATTGAAAGTAGAGATAATATTTTCCCAGAAATGGATTATAGAATTTATAGAAGTGATTGGCTATAAATTTTAACAACAGACAGCAAGAAGTCTCCTTCTTCTATAAGTGGGAGATGAATTGCAAAATATATCTTGAAATAATATCTATTATATGGTATAATATTTGTAGTCAGGGCAGGAACTGCCCATTGAGCTTGGTAAATATATTTGCAAAAGCAAATACTTCCCAAGAAGCTCCCTCTTCTACAAGTGGGAGTAGTTCACGGAAAGCAATAAAAAATCTTGAATTTCTTATATTTTAAAAATTATTAATAAAATTTTATAGATAAAAAGACAACTAGGAATAATAAGTTAAGGAGTGTTTTTAATAAAGCATTCCTTTTTAATATTAATAAATTTTATTTGATTTTGAAGGAAAATTAGGATAAAATATATCTGATATTATTTTAATATACTTATTTTGAAATTATATGTAATTGTAACAAATTAGGTGTTAGTCAAAGAAAATTAATTTTTTGTAAAAATAAAAAAATAGAAATGAGGAAAGATGGATAATAAAAACTTATTAAAGGGAACAATGGTTTATTCTCTTATGAATTTAGTTACAAAAATGGGTTCATTTGTGTTTTTGCCAATAATAACGAGATTGCTGACACAGGAGGAATTTGGGATTGTAGGAACGTTAGCTCCGATTACGTCACTATTTACGGTAATTTTAGGGTTGGGGTTATATAATGCTCAGATGAAAAAATATGTGGATTTGAAGGAAAATGAAGATGAATTTGGAAGCTATATGTTTTCTTCAACTTTGATAATAGTTGTTTTTAATATTTTGACATATATTTTTTTATTTACGCCAATGGCTCAAAAACTGTTTTCATACATTGTGAATTTAAGCAAAGTAAGTTATTATCCTTTAATAATTGTTAGTATTTTAATTGCCACAGCGAATGCCTTTAATAATCTCTCAACAACTTTATTTAGAATGAAGAGAATGTATATGAAAGTAGCAATAGGAAGTGTTATAAGTCTTTTTACAACTTATATTTTAGCAATTTATTTTATAAAATATTTGAAATGGGGAGTTTTTGGAAACCAATTTGCAAATTTAATTGCATTGCTTATAGTCTTTTTATTTTATTTTAAAGATTATTTTGGAAAATTTAGATTTAAGCTGAATTTTGATTATGTGAAATATTCGCTGCGAAATGGATTGCCGCTTATTTTTATTGAACTTACAGACCAAGTTGTAAATTTAAGTGATAGACTTGTTTTGGCAAAATTTGTTTCGCTTGCGGTGGTTGGTGGATATACGCTTGCCTTTACTGGAGGAAGAGTTTTATCAGTTGTTACGGGATCTTTTGTAAATAGCTGGACACCAGAGTTTTACGAGGCTATGAAGGAGGATAAGACAAATCCGACGATAACAAGAAGTGTGGAAAATTTTATTGCGATTATTTCCTTTGCCTGTGTAATTGCACAATTATTTGCTCCAGAGGGAATAAAATTAATATTTCCAAAAAGTTATTATCAGGCGATTAATTATATGCCATTAATTTTGGCTGGAATTGTAGTTCAAGCATTATTTTGCCTTGATTATTTTTTCCATTTTCATGAAGATAGTATATACATTTTTTATTTTACAATGTTTGCAATGATATTTAACTTAGTTGGGAATATAATATTTATACCGAAATTTCCTGAAATTGGTCCAATTATTGCGGCATGGACTACATTGCTTGCCTTTTTGTTCAGGGCGATTATGGAAATGATGATTATAAGAAAAAAATATAAGATTTCATTTAATTATAAAAAATTATTTTTATATTTCATAATTATCGTGAATCCTGTTATATTTTACTTGTCAAATGATCAGATCTCAATAGTAAAATTTGGTTTGAAAATAGTGTATTTAGCAATAGTAACAAAATTGCTTGTAAATAAAGAAGTTTTAACTAAAATTATGAATCTTGTAAATGGAATAAAAGGAAAAATTATGAAACGATAAATTTTAAATTTTTGGAAAATAAGGGGAATTAGAAAATGAAATTTACAGTTTTTACACCGACTTTTGACCGAAAGGAACTGCTTGAAAAATTGTATAAATCGCTTCAAAAGCAGACTTTTAAAGACTTTGAATGGCTTATTGTGGATGATGGTTCTACTGATGGAACTAAAGAAAAAGTAAAGAAATTTTTGTGTGAAAAGAAGTTGGATATAAAATATTATTTTAAGGAAAATGGCGGTAAGCAGAGGGCTTATAACTTTGCAACGGAAAAGGCGAATGGGGAACTTTTTATTTGTCTTGATTCAGATGATGAATATGTGGAAAATGGGCTTGAAATTATTTTGAAATATTGGAAAAAATATGAAAAGAATGCCGATATTGCTGGAATGGGATATTTGTCGACTTATCCAAATGGGGGAATTATCGGCTCTAGTTTTCCAGAAAAGGAAATGATTTCGACACAATTTGAAATTTATAATAAGTATGGAGTTAAGGGCGATAAGGGGATTATGTTCAGAACTGAAATTATAAAAAAATATAAGTTTCCAGTTTTTGAAGATGAGAAGTTTATTACGGAAGCAGTTGTTTATAATAGAATTTGTGAGAAATATAAAATGGTTTACGTAAATGAGAAAATTGAGATAAAGGAATATCAGGAAGATGGGTTGACTGCGAAATATAATAATTTACTGTTGAGGAATCCGAAAGGGCAGGCACTTTATCACAATGAAATAAATTCTCAAAAGTTGACTTTTAAGCGGAAAATTTTAAATAATGCTGTTTATTATAAATTTTGCAAAGTGGCGGGCTATAAATTTAGAAAAATATTTAAAGAAAGCAAAAATAAATTATTTTTAATATTTGCAATTCCAGTTGGGGAATTTATGTGGAAAAAAGTTAAGTTGTAAAAAATAGGAGAAATAAAAATAAAAAATGGATAAAAAATTAGATGACAAAAAAGTTGTTGTTGGAATGAGCGGCGGGATAGACAGCTCTGTTGCCGCTCTGTTGTTAAAGCAGCAAGGATATGAAGTAATTGGAGTTACATTAAAGCATTTGCCTGATGAACTTTCGGAAAATCCAGGGAAAACGTGCTGTTCTTTGGATGACATAAATGATGCGAGGTATACTTGTTATACTTTGGAAATTCCCCATTATGTTTTAAATGTTGTGGAGGAATTTAAAAGAGATGTGATGGAATATTTTGTAAAAATGTATAATGCAGGAAAAACTCCCTCGCCTTGTGTGATTTGCGATGAAAAGGTGAAAATAAGAAAACTTGTGGAATTTGCTGATAAAATGGGAATAAAGTACATTTCGACAGGGCATTATTCAAAAATCAGCCAAAATAATATGCTTTTGTGGGATAAAAATAACAGAAAAGATCAGTCTTACATGCTTTATCGGCTGGATAAGGAAGTAGTGGAGCGATTTTTATTTCCACTTTCAGAATATAAAAAATCAGAAGTTCGAGAAATTGCGAGACAAAACGGAATTCATACACACAATAAGCCAGATAGCCAAGGAATCTGCTTTGCTCCGAACGGATATATTCCATTTTTGAAAAAAGTACTTGGAAATGATGTGAAAAAGGGGAACTTTGTGGATAAAAGCGGGAAAATCATTGGAGAGCATATAGGTTATCAGTTCTACACAGTTGGACAGCGACGTGGGTTGGGGCTTAATTTGGGAAAGCCGTTTTTTGTGCTGGAACTTCGGCCAGAAACAAATGAAGTTGTCGTGGGGGATTTTGAAGAATTGCTAGTAAAGGAAATTGAAGTGATAAATTATAAATTTCATTGTGGTTTGGAAAATATAATTGGAGTAAAATTAACTGCACGTCCAAGATTTTCTTCAAGAGGTCTGACTGGGAAATTAAAGATTTTAGAAGATGAAAAAAATAAATTAATTTTTGAATTTGATGAAAAGACTCATGAAAATTCTGAAGGGCAGCATATTGTATTCTATTTGGAAAATGAGATTGTTGGTGGAGGAGAAATAAAAAATATTTGACAAAAGTTTGAAAACATGATAAACTTATAAAAGTCAAGTGGCGACATGGTCGAGTGGCTTAGGCAGAGGTCTGCAAAACCTTGTACACCAGTTCGAATCTGGTTGTCGCCTCCATTAATAAATTACCAATAATAATTATATTAATAACTACTTTATGTAGTTATTTTTTTTGTTTTATAAAGATTTTTTCTTTTTTGAATTTTGGAGTGAAAATATGATGAAGATTTAAATCAGAATATTATTTTTATTATTATAACTTAGAAGAGAAACATATTTATTTATTAAAAAGGAGTCTTAAAAATCTACTATTTAAATGAGGAATAGCATAATATTTCCAAAATTAAAATAAATATGATAAAATATACTCAAATGTAATTTTAGTTTAAATTAAGTAAAATAAGGAAAAGAGGAAAGCAAAAATGAATACAAATAATTCCAAAAAAATTTATGAAAAAGCGAAGGAATCAATACCTGGTGGAGTAAATAGTCCAGTTAGGGCATTTCAATCTGTCAATAACGAATATCCGATTTTTATTAAAAGTGGAAATGGGAGTAAACTTTATGATGAAGATGGGAATGAATATGTGGATATGATTGAGTCTTGGGGACCGATGATTTTGGGGCATAATTATCCACAAGTTTTGAAAGTTGTGAAAAAGGAACTTGAAAAGGGAACTTCGTTCGGGTTGCCTACGAAAAAGGAAGTGGAATTGGCGGAGCTTGTGAAAAGCTGTTTTCCGTCGATCGAAAAATTGAGATTGACTACTTCAGGGACGGAAGCAGCTATGGCTAGTGTGAGACTCGCTCGTGCATTTACTGGAAAAAATAAGATTATAAAGTTTGAAGGATGTTATCACGGACATTCGGATTCGCTGTTAGTTAAGGCTGGATCAGGACTTCTGACTTTTGAGCATCAGGATAGTAACGGAATTACTGAAGGTGTTGTGAAGGATACGATAACGTTGCCTTTTGGGGATTTTGAAAAGTTAAAGGAGACTTTGGAAAATGATAAGGATATTGCGTGTGTGATTATTGAACCAATTCCTGCAAATATGGGAATTATTGAAACAGAAAAGGAGTACTTGGAAAAAGTGCGTGAAATTACACAAAAGGAAAATATTGTTTTAATTTTTGATGAGGTAATTTCAGGATTTAGAGTTTCATTGGGAGGAGTTCAAAAAGTGTTTGGGATTACGCCTGATTTGACTATTTTGGGGAAAATTATTGGCGGTGGCTATCCAGTTGGCGGCTTTGGAGGAAAAAGAGAAATTATGGACTTAATTTCGCCTGTCGGAAATGTTTATCATGCTGGAACACTTTCTGGAAATCCGATTTCAGTTGCGGCGGGAATAGAAACTATTTCAATTTTAAAGGAAAATCCTGAAATTTATGAAAGTATAAATAAAAAAACAGAAAATCTAGTAAATAAAATTAATGAATTAATAAAAAAATACGATGTTCCAGCAACTGTAAATTATTTTGGAAGCCTTTTCACAATATTTTTTGCAAAGGAAAAAGTAAAAACCTTGGAAGATGCAATGAGTACAAATAGCGAATTTTACAGCATATATTTTAACACAATGTTAGAAAATGGTGTAATTGTGCCACCTTCAAAATATGAAGCGCATTTTGTTTCTTATGTTCATAATGATGAGGATATGGAAAAAATATTGGCTGGTGTGGAAAAAACTTTTGAAAAAATTGCTAAAAAATCTGGAACTATACCCAAACATATTTAAAATTGAATTATTAAAAATTACATAAACTTGTAATTTGAAAAATAGAAAATATATTTTATGGCAAGAGGGTTTGATACCTTGTTGAAAAACACTTATTGTTAGCATTTCTAAATAATAAAATTACGAATAGAGGAATAATAAATGGGGAAATTATTATTTAATACAATAAAAAAAATAAAACCATTAGATAAAAGTAGAATGGAAGAAAAGGAAAAAGAACTGAATTCATTGTTAAAAACTCCAAAAGGGTTAGGAAAGCTGGAAGAATTGGCAATTTGGCTGGAAGGAATTGACAAAAATTATAAGCCTGATAAAAAGATTGTGCTTGTTATGGCGGCTGATAATGGAGTAGAACGGGAAAAGGTAAGTAAAACTAAAAGAGTGATAACACAATATGTTGTGGAAGCGATGTTAAATGGAAAATCGTCGATTAATGCTCTTGGGATGATTTACGATGCAGATATTAAAGTAGTAGATTTGGGAATTGATGAAAGTTCAGATATTAAAAATGAGATAAATCTTTCAGGAATCATTGAAAAAAAAATTATAAAGTCTGGCACTAATAATATTGCTAAAGAAGCTGCAATGACTTATGAGCAGGCTGTGAAAGCGATTGAAACTGGAATTGAGATGGTTGATGAATTTGTGAAGGATGGGTATAATTTGTTTGCGACGGGAGAAATGGGGATTGGAAACACTACGACTAGCAGTGCGGTTTTGAAGGTTCTTACGGATTTGCCGATAGATGAGATTGTTGGTTATGGGAGTGGAATTGATGATAAAACTTTGGAGCATAAAAAAAATGTTGTGAAAAAGGCAATTCAAGTAAATGGTTTGCTGGATTTTTTTGAAAAAAGTAAAAATGTTGAAGAAAAAAAGAATGTTAAAAAAGATAAAAAAAATACAGATTTTGAAAGTAAAATAAATTTTGAAAACTTTAAAACAGAAGAATATCAAAAAAGTATAATAAATGTGCTGGCTAAAGTTGGGGGATTGGATATTGCCGGAATGGCTGGAACTTATTTAGGATGTGCTAAAAATCGTGTTCCTGTTGTGATAGACGGCTTTATTTCCGCTGTTTCCGCTCTTATTGCCTATAAAATCTGTCCAGTTTCAAGAGAATTTATGATTGCTTCACATTTAAGTGAAGAGCCAGGAATGAAATATATTATGAAGGAACTGGATTTAGAGCCAATGCTTTTTATGAATATGAAATTGGGGGAAGGAACTGGGGCGGTTATGATGTTTCCTGTGATTGAAGGTGCTTGTAATATTACGAAGGTTGTGAGGGAATATCCTGATGTTTAGAAATTTTGCTATATTAAAATTTAATTTATGTTGATAATAAAATTTTTTGTAATATTTCATCAGAGAGTTGTTGATTTATAATTTCATATTTTTTTGACATAAACTAAAGAAAATGTTATAATTTAATTAAATTTCAAAAAAAAAAAAAAAAAAAGCAACAAAGGAGACAATTATGAAAGAAATAGAAAAATTTTTAAAGAAAATTCTAAAAAAGAAACAAAAGTACACAAAAGCACTTCTAATCACATTTTTGATGACAGGTGGACTTTCGGTGGCAACACCTATAGCTCCAAATGCTAATGGTGAATATATTGTAAATTCTAGTACAGGAGATAGAGAAGTTAATATTTCTGGTGGTACTAGAAACATTTTTAAAGTTGATGATGGTAAAAAACTTACTTTTACAGGAGATGAAGAAGTTTTTTCAACAACGGCTACAACACCTTTTACAGCAAGAACATTATTAACAATTTCTGGTGCAAATTCTTCATTTGAAGGAACAGGAACAAATTCTTCGAAATCAACAGAGTTTAACAGTGAGGAAGCAGCTATTCGTTATTCGACAACTGATGCCTCAGGAAATTTTGTTAATGGGATAAATCCAAAAATAACACTAAATAATATAAGTGTTTCTAGTACAAACTTTATAGATAAACCTTTGATAACAGTAGAAGCTAGAAATGGTTATAATATTAAAGGAGCTGAACTTAATCTAATTGGTCATTTAGATAGTGATGGTTTTTTAGTAAGTGGCATTTCGGAAATTAAAAATTGGTTAGTAGAAGTAGAAGGAGATATTTCAAATAATAAATATTCAGAATTAACCGTTAATGCAACAGATTTTAATTTAGACGGACTAATGCACAAAGAAGGGAAATCTGTTTTAAATGTTAATTTAAAGGGGAATTCTATGTGGGCATTTAGTAAAAGTAGTTCAAATAATTCAACAACAGCAACAATAAATAATTTAAATATTGATAAAGATGCTGGATTAATGGTATCTTTTTATCCAACAGAAGCTGATGGAGAAACTGATAAATACACTTTAAAATTAACTTCTGACGGAATTAATAATGATGGGACATTGACAAATGCAGGAGAAATAAATCTTTACAATGGTTCTTACAAAGATGTTTTCACAATTGAAGGAAATTATCATGGAAATAATGGAAACATAATAATGAATACTCTTTGGAATGCTCCAGGAGGAGAAAATGGAGAAAATTCTGAATCGGATTTAGTCTACATCACTGGAAATGCATCAGGAAGCACTAGAGTTTCTCCTTCTTCTTTTGAAGATGAAGCAGATTACAATGTTATAGATGGAACTATTCAGCAACTTTCTACAAGATTAAATAGTGTCCCAGTTATAAAAGTAGCTGGAAATTCTACACCAACAACATTTACTGGAACTGCAAGAACAGCTGGAGCAGCTGAAGCACAGCTTACTAGTAGACAAGTTAATGGAATTTGGGAATATTACTGGACAATCTCGCCACTTGAAAGTTCTGGGGCAACTGCTGGAATAATTGGGGGAACAACTGGCGGATCTTCTGGTTCTAGCCGTCCAATTTACATTATGGCACAACCTGTTTCTGCATATGTATTGATGCCAAAAGTTAATATGGAAATGGGATACTCAACTGTTGGAACTTTACATGAAAGAAGAGGGGAAAATAGAATTCTTGATTTAGAAAATATGTCGGCTGATAAAGGACAAATTTGGACAAGAATTTATGGAAGCGGATTAAATGAAAATGGAATAGACAGATTCCAGTATGAAGGAAATCTTTACGGGGTACAAATTGGACACGATTTTAAAATTAATAAGGATAAAAATGGAAATGATCATTTGCTAGGTGGATATATTTCGTATAACAGAGCAAATACGGACTTTTTTGATGAATACCGTGCTGAAAATGGAAAAATTTCTGATAGCAAGTATACAGGAAAAGGAAAATCTGAAAGTATTTCATTAGGAATTACAAAAACTAAATATACTCCCAAAGGTTCATATTACGATTTAGTAGGACAAGTTTCTTACTTACAAAATAAATATAATTCAAGAGATGATTACAATGCAAAACAAAACGGCTTTGGACTATTACTTTCAGGAGAAGCTGGAAAATCTTTTAATATCTCAAAAAATGGAAATTGGTCAGTTGAACCACAAGCTCAATTAATTTACCAATATCTGAATACAAAATCGTTTAATGACGGATTAAGAAATGTTAACCAAGATAACAGAAACGGACTTCGTGGAAGAGCTGGCGTAAGATTAGCATACAATGGTGACAATGGTAATAGTAGAACAAACTCATATTACGCAGTCGCAAACGTGTGGCACGACTTCACAAAATACGATAGCAAATACACAAACATTGGTTCAGACAAAATAACTGAAAAACTTGGTACAACTTGGGGAGAAATTGGACTAGGTGCCCAAGCTCCTTTAGGACAAAAAAGTAATCTTTACGTTGATACAAGATATGAACACTCTTTCAATAATTCAAATCGTTCAGGATACAAAGGAACAATTGGATTTAAACATACTTTTTAGTGAAAATTTTAAAATTTGATTGATTTTTTTGTTAATTATGGCACAGTAAAAATATTTATGTCAAATCCTGTTTGAAAAATAGAGAAGATATTTTGTTTGCTTTCTGACAAGGGGTCAAGGCCCCTTATTAAATAATATCCATAACAAATTTATTGACTGATGACAAATGTAGTAAAACTGATTTAAAACTAATACTATTCCCCGTTTAAAAAGCGAATATTTATTTTAATTATTTGAAAATAAATATCAGGTTTAATCTGCTAAAAAGATTTACAACATATTCGTTATTCAAATGGGGTTTAGTATAAATTCCAAAACTGTGACTATTTTACTCAAATCCTAAGTTTATATGATTTTTAATATTGCGGCTTATGGTTTATATAATCAAAATAAATAAACCCATCATCTGTCACAACCATCTTCGTAATACTCCCATTATCCAGCTTAAATTTCCAATATCCATCTAAATTATTAAATAAATAATAACTAATTGCAGTTTGAATGACACCAGCATGAGCCACAATAAGAATTGTTCTATTTTGATATTTTTCTTTTATTTCATCAATTTTTTTCACAACCCGTTTTTGTAAGTCATCCAGGCTTTCTCCACCTTCAGTCCTAAAATATTTCCAATTATTTTTCATTTCATCAACATAATGAGGAAATTCTTTTTCAATTTCATTATAACTTTTTCCTTCAATATCTCCAAAATTAAGTTCTCTTAACTCTTCTGAAAAATATTTTTCAATATTTTCATCAAGTTCAAGTAATTCAAGGCTTTGTCTACATCTTTTCAAGTCGCTTGAAAAAACTATGTCGATTTTTTCATTCATTTCTTCAAGTTTCTTTTTTGTATTTTTTAACTGATTAGTTCCAATTTCATTCAAACCTGGATTCAAATATCCATAATATAAATTTTTTTTATTATAATCTGTTTCGCCGTGGCGTATAAATAAAATTTCTGTCATTTTATTTTTCCTTTCTTTATTTTTTATTCGATAACCTAATTTTTTTTATTTCTACAAGGAGTCAAGACCCCTTGCCTCAGAATATTTTATTAAATTCTAAGTTTGTATGGTTATCTATTATTTAAATCTTATCTCAAAACAATTCCTAAAAATAAAACTAGAATTGAAGTAAGTTCAAGACAAGCTCCCATTGTGTCGCCAGTTATTCCATCAATTTTTTTTCTTACATTTAGCATAAAAATAATTATAAATATAAATGCAATGAATATAGTAATAATTCCTTTTATGCTAATTATATAAAAAACTAGGATAGTTGATAGAGCAAGTGAAAAAATCGCTTCAAAGATGCCATTTTCAGAAATTATGGAATTGCTCATTCCAGATTTTCGGGCATAGTTAGAAAATCCAGCATTTATTGGGGTTGAAAGTCTGGCAATGATTGGACAGATTATGAGATATTTCGGGTTTATCATGATTATTTCAGAGGTTAGAGTAGTTTTTGTGATAAAATATAAAATTAATATAACTGTTCCATTTGTTCCAATTCTTGAATCTTTCATAATTTCTAGCATTTTTTCTTTTTTGGCATAGCTGAATAATCCATCAAAAGTGTCGGCAAGTCCGTCGATATGGATTATTCCTACAATTAGAATTTCTAAAATTATTAAAAATATGGCGATTATTGTTTTATTATAAAAAATATTTTTTAAATAAGTTATGATTAAAAAATTTGTAAAGTATAAAATTAAGCCAATGATTAAGCCAACTAAAGGGAAAAATTTTATTGATTTTCCAAATTTTTTTTCGCTGTAGCTGATTTTTAGCGGTATTGGGATTCGTGTCATAAATTGAATGAGAATGATAAATTGTTCAAAAAAATTTTTTATGTACTTCATAATATCTCCATTTTTATTTTTTGGATTTTTTTGTTTATTTTCGTAGTTGTCAAACAGATTTATTTTATCATTTTTATATTAAAAAATCACGTTATTTTTACTTCTTTTTTAAAAAATTAGTGAAAAAAATATTATGCTGTAAATCGCTTGTTTTTCTTTTTATAATATGTTATTCTATTGTCATCAAATAAAAAACAGAAGGAGCATTAAAATATGTGGTTTCCATTATTTGTAAACTTAAAAAATAAAAAAGTTTTAGTTATTGGTGGCGGAAAAGTTGCGTTTAAAAAGATTATTAAAATTATGGAATATGAGGCTGATATTACAGTTATTGCGGAAAATATTGCAGAAGAGAAGTTGTTGGAACTAAAAAATCTTAAAATAGAGAATAATAGAAAAATTGAAAATAATAAAGATGAGATTGAAAAACTTGTAAAAGAATATTTTTTCGTTATAGCAGCTACAGATAATGAGGAATTGAATGAAAACATAGCTGAAATTTGTGACTCTAAAGGGATACTAATCAACAATGCATCTTCAAAAACTAAGATGAATGTGATGTTTGGAGGAATTGTAAAAAATGATGAGTTTCAAATTGCAATTTCTACGAGTGGGAAAAATTGCAGACGTTCACGTGCTATGAAAAGCGAGATTCAAAAGGTTTTGGATAGAATTGAAAAATAAAAAAATATCTGATTTTAAATTTAAAATAGAGAAAATGAAAAAGGTGAAATAAAAATGTTTAAAAGACATAGAAAATTGAGAAAAAATGAAGCTGTAAGAAATCTTGTAAAAGATGTCTATATTGCAAAGGAAGATTTGATTTATCCAATTTTTGTTGAAGAAGGGGAAAATATAAAAAGTGAGATTCCGTCAATGCCTGGAATTTTTAGATATTCAATTGATAGACTTTCGGAAGAATTAGATGAACTTGTAAAATTAGGGATAAATTCAATTTTACTTTTTGGTATTCCTGAAAAAAAGGATGCTTGTGCTACAGAAGCATATAATGGAAATGGAATTATTCAAAATGCAGTTAGATTTATTAAGAAAAATTATGATAATTTTCTTGTGATTTGTGATATTTGCTGTTGTGAATATACAGACCACGGACATTGTGGGATACTTGATGAAAATGGCTATGTTAAGAATGATGAAACCTTGGAAGTTTTGGGAAAAACGGCACTTTCTTATGCAAAGGCAGGAGTTGACATTGTAGCTCCATCGGATATGATGGATGGACGTGTAGAAAAGATTTCAAAAGTTTTAGCTCAAAATCATTTTGAAAATATTCCAATAATGGCATATTCTGTAAAATATTCATCTGCATTTTATGGACCTTTTAGAGATGCAGCAGATTCGGCACCACAATTTGGTGACAGAAAGTCCTATCAGATGAACTTTCAATATTCAAAGGATGCAACAGATGAAGTTGCTGAAGATTTACGGCAAGGAGCGGATATTATAATTGTAAAGCCTGCGATGGCATATCTTGATGTAATAAAAAAAGTGAGGGATACTTTTGAAGTTCCAATTGTAGCTTACAGTGTTTCGGGGGAATATTCGATGGTAAAGGCTGCGGCTCAAAATGGGTGGATTGATGAAATGAAAATTGTGATGGAGCAAATGTATGCTATGAAACGTGCAGGAGCAGATGCGATTATTACTTATTATGCGAAGGAAGTTGCAAAATATATTCAAGATTTTTTAAAATGAAGGTAATAAAATAAAAAATAATTTATCAAATATATTATATAAAAAAATAAATAAAAATTTTATAAAGAAAGAGAAAAAAATATGAAAATAGTTATAGCGGGAGCTGGTGTTGTTGGAGAATCGCTTTGTAGTGAACTTTCAGCAGAAGGAAATGATGTTATTCTTATTGAAAAGGAAGAAAAAATATTAAATAAACTTGTAGAAACTTATGATATAACAGGACTTGTTGGGAATGGAGCTTCTTATGAAACTTTGCTGGAAGCGGGAACAGATACTGCTGATATTTTTATTGCAGCGACAGAATCAGATGAGTTAAATATAATTTCTTCTATTATAGCAAAAAAACTTGGAACAAAATTTACAATAGCAAGAGTGAGAAATCCTGAATATAGTTCAAATATGCAGTTTGTAAGGGAAGGGCTTGGAATTTCGCTTATGATAAATCCTGAACAGGAAACTGCTAAAAGTATTGCAAATAAATTAATGTTTCCAGTCGCTTTAAGTGTAGAAAACTTTTTTGGTCAAAGAGCTGGATTTATTTCAATAAGAGTTCAAAAAGATAACTTTTTAAATGGAATGCAGTTAAAAGAACTCGAATTCAGTTCAAAGGATAAAGTGATTATTTGTACTGTTAGAAGAGGTGAAGATGTATTTATTCCAAGTGGAGATTTTACTATCTTAGAAGGGGATATTGTCCATATTGCAGGATCAAAGGAAGCAGTACATAAATTTTACGATAAAATTGAAAAAAGCAATTTAAAAATTGATTCTGCACTGCTTGTTGGTGGAGGAACAATTTCCCATTATTTAATAGGAAAGCTGCTGGAAAACAAAATTAAAGTAAAAGTTATAGAAAATAATAAGGAACGTGCAGAAAAATTAAGTGAGTCGTATCCAAAGGCAATTGTAATAAGAGGAGATGAAGCTGATCAGGAATTTCTGATGCAGGAAGGGATAAATAATTATGATTCAACTGTAATTCTTACAGATAGTGACGAAGAGAATACAGTTATTACAATGTTTGTAAATTCCATAACAAATTCTAAATTAATCACAAAAATGAACAGGACTCTAATGCTTTCAATACTTGAAAAAAATACAAGAACATCTACAGTTGTACCTAAAAAAGTTATTTCCGATATGATAATAAGCGTTGTAAGATCAAAAACTAATATGCGAGGCTCTACAATGAGCTTTCTATATAGGTTAGAAAGTCAAGTAGAATTTATTACTTTTGAAATTAATAAAAACAGCCGTGCAATTGATATCTCGTTGAAAGATTTAAAAATAAAAAAAGGTACATTAATTGCGAGCATATTAAGAGATGGAAAAATGATTTTTCCTGGAGGAAATGATGCAATAAAAATTAACGATAGTGTGATGGTCGTTACAACAGCATCTTCGATCGAAGATTTTGATGATATTTTAGAATAAAATTTAAATATGTGTTAATATAAAAGTGAAAGCCCTAAAAATAAAATGACAGCTAAAATTTTTTATTAAAAATTTTAGAATTAAGCTAAAAAATACTGCTGTATAAACTTTTGATATACATATTGGGTTTAAGGAGTAAAAATGAATAAAAAAATGATAAGTTTTATAATCGGAAAAATACTTATACTTGAGGCTGGATTAATGGTTTTGCCTTTGATTATAAGTTTTTTATATAATGAAAGTGCAAAATATAAAGTTGCTTACGGATCTGTAATAGGTCTTCTCTTGGCAATTGGATTTGCACTTTCGGCAAAACTTCCTGAAGATCAGAGGATTCAAGGAAGAGAAGGGTACATAATAGTGTCCTTGTCTTGGATTCTGATGTCTATATTTGGAGCATTACCGTTTGTATTTACAAAGGAAATACCGTCGTTTGTTGATGCTTTTTTTGAAATTGTAAGTGGATTTACGACAACTGGATCAAGTATAATAACAGATCTTAGCAAAATCAGCCATTCTAATTTATTTTGGCGAAGTTTTACCCATTTTGTGGGTGGAATGGGAGTTCTGGTATTGGCACTTGCAATTTTTCCAAGTTCTGCAACATCGGTTCACGTAATGAAGGCTGAAGTTCCTGGACCGACATTTGGAAAATTAGTTTCAAAATTGTCAACAACTGCCAGAATGCTTTACAAAATTTACATTGTTATGACAATTGTTTTAATAATTTTACTAATGTTTGGAGGACTTGATTTATTTGAATCTTCACTTCTGGCATTTGGTACAGCTGGAACAGGTGGATTTGGAGTAAGAAACGGAAGTATTTTACCATACAATAGTCCTTATATTGAAGTAGTGCTTGGAATTGGAATGATAGTATTTGGAGTAAACTTCAACATTTATTATTTTATTTTAATTGGAAAGATAAAAGATGTATTTAAAAATGAAGAGTTAAAATATTATTTGTTAATCGTATTTGGAGCGATTGTCCTAATAGTTCTAAATATCTGCAAAGGTTATGATTCAATTTTACATTGTATAAGAGATGTATTTTTCTCAGTTTCATCAGTTATTACAACAACGGGATATTCAACAGCTGATTTTGGAAAATGGCCGTTATTCTCACAAGTCATATTATTAATTTTAATGTTTTTTGGAGCATGTGCGGGATCTACAGCAGGAGGGTTAAAAATATCAAGAGTTATTTTAATGGTAAAAATCTACTTTGCAGAAATAATTCAGATGATAAGTCCAAATCGTGTAGTCACAATAAAATACGATGACAAGCCAGTAAATATGAAAATGCAAAAAAGTATCGCAGTATACTTTTTAATCTATTCATTAGTGTTTGGAGGAATACTATTAATGATTTCCTATTCTACAGATGACTTTATGACAGCTTTTAGTGCTGTTGCCGCTACGTTTAACAATATTGGACCTGGATTGGGAAAAGTTGGTCCGGCATTTAGTTTTGCCGAATTAAATAATTTTTCAAAAGTAATCTTGAGTTTTGGAATGTTGGCAGGAAGATTAGAAATTTTTCCAATGTTAATATTATTTTCACCAACGGCATGGAGATTAAAATAAAAAACACATATAAAATCAATTTATAAATTATGCCAGAGTATTAGTAGTTTTAACAAAAAGATAGCAAGAAGTCTCCAACTTCTATAAGTGGGAGATGAATTGCTTTTTTTGTAAAAAAATTGAAAAAAGGATACACCTATGATACAATTTTTGTGTAAAATATTGAAGAGAAGTCATTAAAAATAATATTCAAAATTAAAAGGAGGTGTAATTTTGTGAAATATAATTTAGCATTCAGATACAGGATTTATCCAAATAAGGAGCAGGAATTGTTGATAAACAAGACTTTTGGATGTGTTCGTTTTGTCTACAATACGATCTTGTATACTGCTAATAAAATTTATGAAGAAACTGGAAAAAATAAAATAATTACACCTGCCAGT
>ERZ773062.334-NODE-334-length-27410-cov-17.259075_pt1 | contig 27410 bp, 30 predicted proteins | sample MGYA00580626_ERZ773062 | MGnify/ENA primary metagenome ERZ773062 (study PRJEB29015, sample SAMEA2738003) | human oral metagenome | biome: human oral; feature: human-associated habitat; material: dental | place: China | collected 2058 ... | reverse complement strand
GATACCAACTGAGTCCATGACTACCAAGTGAATACGATTAAATTTTGGCATAAAACACCTCTTTCTATTTATTGGCCTCTAAAACTTGAAGACCTGATTTTCCAGCAACAATGACCTTGTCTACCATTTGATTAAACAGTCCATGCTCCACTACGCCCACTACATGATCTAGTTCTTGCGCAAATGCAATAGGATTTTCAATCACGCCAAGGTCTAGGTCGATAATAAAATTCTGCATGTCCGTAACAAAACGCTGACCGTCCTTCTGACGAAAAGCAGGCTTATAGCCCGCACGCTCAAAGCGACGAAAGAGCTGTTCAGCACCATACTGAACAACTTCTACTGGCAGCTTGAAGGCGCCTAACTTCTCTACCATCTTGCTCTCATCGACTACCCAGATATAGTGCTTGGTGGGCACCGCTACGACTTTCTCCATGAGAAGTGCGCCACCACCACCCTTGATACCGTTAAAAGTGGCGTCAACCTCATCAGCACCATCAACTGTCACATCAACAAAGTCAACTTCATCAATGGATTTGAGAGGAATACCTAAACCTTCTGCCTGTTTGCTAGTGACACTGGAAGTCGTAACAGCTGTAATCTGCAATCCTTCTTCCTTGATACGCCGACCAATCTCCTCGACAAAATAGTAGGCAGTCGAACCCGTCCCGAGACCTACAATCATCCCGTTTTGGACAAATTCAGCAGCCTTGATACCTGCTAGTTTTTTTAGATTTTCCATAGCACCTCCTCAAATCACACTACTTTTATTATATCATGATTCTCACTAACATGAAAGTGTTTTCTTTACCAGACTTAAATTTCATTCCTTTGGCTTGATAATCGAAAGCCTTGCTCCTCCTTGATTTTTGCGTTACAATTAGGGTAATTGATTTTAAAACACAAGGAAAAATACAGTATGATTACCAGAGAATTTGATACAATCGCTGCGATTTCTACGCCTCTTGGCGAAGGGGCTATCGGTATCGTCAGACTGAGTGGGACAGACAGTTTTGCTATTGCCCAAAAAATCTTCAAAGGGAAGAATCTAAGCAAAGTAGAAAGCCACACGCTCAACTACGGCCATATCGTTGACCCTCAAAATCAGGAAATTCTAGACGAGGTCATGCTTGGTGCCATGCGCTCTCCCAAGACCTTCACGCGCGAGGATATCATCGAGATAAATACCCATGGTGGAATTGCGGTCACTAATGAAATTTTGCAGTTGGCAATTCGCGAGGGAGCTAGAATGGCTGAGCCTGGTGAGTTTACCAAGCGGGCCTTTCTCAATGGGCGCGTAGATTTGACTCAGGCTGAGGCTGTCATGGATATCATCCGCGCCAAAACTGATAAAGCTATGAATAACGCTGTCAAGCAGTTGGATGGCTCTCTCTCCAATCTTATCAACAATACCCGTCAGGAAATTCTCAACACACTGGCTCAGGTCGAGGTCAACATTGACTATCCGGAGTACGACGATGTGGAAGAGATGACGACCCAGCTTATGCGAGAAAAAACAGCTGAGTTCGAGGCTCTGTTGAGCAATCTTCTCGATACTGCACGACGAGGTAAGATTTTACGCGAAGGCATTTCCACTGCTATCATCGGCCGGCCTAATGTTGGCAAATCAAGCCTCCTCAACAATCTCCTGCGCGAGGACAAGGCCATTGTGACTGATATCGAGGGTACGACCCGTGATGTGATCGAGGAGTATGTCAATATCAAGGGTGTGCCACTCAAACTCATCGATACTGCAGGTATTCGGGAAACCGACGACCTTGTTGAGCAAATTGGAGTTGAGCGCTCTAAAAAAGCCCTGCAGGAAGCCGACTTGGTCCTCTTAGTTCTCAATGCCAGCGAGCCTCTGACGGACCAGGACAGACAATTGCTCGAAATCAGCCAGGACAGCAATCGCATCGTCCTGCTTAACAAGACCGACCTTGAAGAAAAGATTGAGCTGGACCAGCTACCAACTGATGTCATCAAGATTTCTGTCCTTCACAATCAAAATATCGATAAAATTGAAGAACGCATCAATCAGCTCTTCTTTGAAAATGCTGGTATCGTCGAGCAAGATGCCACCTACTTATCCAACGCCCGTCACATTTCCTTGATTGAAAAAGCTCTGGAAAGTCTGCAAGCCGTCAACCAAGGCTTGGAAATGGGTATGCCAGTAGATCTACTCCAAGTAGATATGACCCGCACCTGGGAAATCCTCGGCGAAATCACTGGTGACGCTGCACCAGACGAACTCATCACACAACTCTTCAGCCAATTTTGCTTGGGGAAATAGAAAACGAGAGGACTGAATAAAACAGTCCTTTTTATGATAAATAAAAACGAAACAACACAGCTCTAAAACGAAACATAGTCCCAGAGGATTTCAGAATGTGTTTTGGAACCATTCGAAACAACACAGCTCTAAAACTAACCAGACAAGACAGCTTCGTCTGTCAGTGTTTTGGAACTATTCGAAACAACACAGCAAGTTAAAATAAGGCAGTGGTTCTTAAGCCCAGTCCGTATTCAACTTGAAAAAGTGGGCACCGATTCGGTGCTTTTTTATTTTCTATACTAACCGTATTGTACTCCTATTTCCTAAAAAACAATTTATTTTATAGATTTTTTATTTAAACATAGAAAAAAACTACGTTTGACAACGTAGTTTTTCATATCCATGTCCCCTGCCGGAATAAAAATAGTAGTGCTAACCCCCTATTCTAAAGGCTTTTCTATCTCATTTGGTCAATATTTGGTCAAAAAAATTTTATTCTTTTACGAGCATTAATTCTCTTACTAAATCATACTCTTTATCAATGACCTCTTTAAGAGCATGTCCGTAAGTTTGAATGATTTGCTGTATATCTTTATGACCTAATAATCTAGAAACAACCCATATATCAACTCCTTTAGCTAATAAATATGAACCGTAAGTATGTCTTCCTGCCGTTGCAGTCATGGTTTGGCTACCTATACCAAGTTCAGATAAAAATACTTTCAAGCACTTATTCAATCCTGAATTTGTAGGCAGCTTATACCTTCTATCATAAAATACCAAATCATGCTTTTTTAATTCTTCACGATCAAAAAGAACCTTATCTTGATCATCCTTCAATGACTTCAATACAGATATTAAATCGTCATCAATAGGAATTTCTCTTATAGAAGTATTAGTTTTTGGAGGAACGAAAATTTGTCGATCTCCAGCAAATCTTCTATATGTTTTAATTGTTTTCTTTTCAAAATCTATATCAGACCAACACACAGCCATACCTTCACCAACCCTAAATCCAGTTTTAAACAAAAGATATAGTAAGAATGGTATAACTGATACTCGATAGTTCATATTTTCTTTCAAATAGTTTAATAGGATTTTATAATCTTCAATACTGTGGATATACTTATCATCCACCTCGCCAGGCGATTGACCGTAAATCTTTACATCTTCGGTGAAATCGTTCATGTATAAACCATTACGTTTACTGAATCTTACAACCGATCTTATGTCTGCATTCACCCTTCTGAGATGATCTTTAGTTACTTTTTCTCCATATTCATTCAATCGCAACTGATATTCTTTATGAGATATTTTAACTGCTGGAATATCTGAAAACATTTTTTCGATCAAATTTCCCCTAAAAAAGTATGTTCCTTTTGTTGCATCTGCTTTTTCTGATGGCGCAATAACTAGATTATACCAATCCTTCCACAATTCATACAAGGTAGATTTACTATTAAATCTCACAGAATGATTCGACTTAAATAGCTCTCTCTCCTTTTCTTGTGCTTCATTCATTGCTTCACGTTTGGTTTTAAACCCTGAATTAGAAGCAATAAGTTTTCCATTTTTACCGAATATCCTATAATCCCAAAGTTTATTTTTACCACGCTGTCTGTAACTTGCCACACTAACTCCTTTCTGAATGGCAATCATCACCATTCTATTATAACATCAATAATATTTTTTGATAATTTTTATCAAAATATTCTCTTGTTTTCCTTGCTAAAAATCTATAAGGTGAACCCTTGCTTTTCGGATATAATACAAATCCGTCTTTATTTTTCTCAATATCTAATTCATTTTTGATTGATGGATTCAATAAAATATCATTTATTAATTTTGTTTTTCTAATGGATAACAGTTCTTCAACCTTATCAATCGTCCACCATTGACCTACTTCTTCTTTTTGAAGCAAATCTAAATATTCAGAGCGACTAATCAAAACCATATCAGCAGGAATTGGAACTTCAATATTAAATACTTGTTTCTGCTCTTTCATTTAAAACTCCTTCACACATCAAAAAACAAGGCAGCATTTAAACTACCTTGCTATACTCTATACTATTTAAATTTTCGTCTCCCCAAAATTGTAGCAATTAAACCAATAAATCCCCAAACAGTCGTAAAAATTGTACTAGCTGTTCCAGTATTCGGAAGGACTTTTAATTGACCTTCTTTATCTTTCAAAGCAATTGTACCATCTTTCTGTTTTACTGCACCTACTTCATAAGGCTCTTTTTCTGCATAATCACCTTCGCTTGTTTCAACTACAACTTTTCCTTGATTCGTTGAAACTACCTTGTGACCAGTATTAGTTTCAATAGGCTGTTCTTGAATATCTTCTTTAGTTACATTCAATGGTTTAGGAACATCAGATTCTTTCACACCAACATTATCTTCAGCCTTCTTCTTATCTTCCTGAACCTTTGAATCATCTTCCTTCTGAGTATCAGCTTTTGGCTGTTCCTCTTTTGGTTGATCTTCCTTCGGTTTTTCAGATGGAGTTGTAGGCTCTACTACAACACCTGTATTATCTTTTGAAGGCTCTCTTTCAGATTCCTTACCTAGATTTTCAGAAGGCTTTTCTTCTTTTGGCTGTTCTGATGGAGTTGTAGGCTCTACTACAACACCTGCATTATCTTGTGAAGGCTCTTTTTCAGACTTATCACCTAAATCAAGATTCTCGCCTTCAGTTTTAACACCAGGATCAACAGCAGGCTTTTCTTCTTTTGGCTGTTCTGCCACAACTAAACCAGCAGTATCTTCTTTAGAATCTACACTTCCACCCAATGATAATTCATCAGCATTTACACCAGCTACAAAACCACTTAATAGCGTAACACACGCTAACGTTACAATTTTTTTATTCATATTTTTTTCCTTTTCTTTTTTTATTTTCCAGTTACATATAAAAATTCTTTTGCCTGATCAGCAGTAAATACACGATAATTTGTAATTCCTGTTCCCTGACCACTTTGAACAAAGTTACATTCAGAAATCAATATTGATCCATCATCTTTCACATCTTCTACGAAAGCCACATGACCATAAGTAGGGTGACCACCTGCCTGCCTGCCTTGAAAGCTAACAGCAGAGTGCTTCGTAGGAGTATTGGAAACTTCATATCCTGACTTATGCGCCCAGTCTTGACCATTCCCCATGTATGGATCAAAATTTATTCCAAAATCTTTAGCACGATTGAATACATACCAAGTACATTCACCATAAGGGTAAGATTGAGTAATATAGCCATCTTTTGTAATTTCCTTATCTATCGAGTACCCACTAGGTATATCCATAGCAACTTGACCAGCAGGAACATCTAAGCTACCAGCTATTGCATTCCCACCTGACGTTCCATTAGATTCAATCGTACCCTTAAAGACTTCATACCATTTCTTACTATCCTTTTCCAGCTTCTCTAATTTTGTCTGACCGTCTGAAAGTAAGACACCTTCATAATGTTCAGACCAATATTTTGCACTTTCAAAAGGATCAGTTGCCTTCTGCATATAGTCTTTCACTTTTTTATAGCCATGATTTAACTCATAACTCATTAACTCTAATTCCACCGTACTATCTAAAGTACGAGAACTAGCCTTCGCCCATCTATCACCATTGATTGTGTTACCGTCCCAACCTGACCATTGAAAATATCCAGCTACTCCACCTGATGGATTCGTTAGTTTAGGATCAAAGTCACTTTCTCTTTCAGCATTGGCAAGCGATCCACTAGCACCCTCTAAAGTGAATTTTTCTTTAGAGAGTTGCCAGTTTAGAATCTTAATCACATCTTCTGCTCTTTCAACAGAGATATTCGCTTTTTGTGCTACTTCTTGCGCTGTTAAACGTGTTCTTTTTCCAGTTGTAGAATCTGATGAACCCTGACTTCCAGCAACTACAGCACCCATGACAAGTATCAAAATCAAGATAATAGGTAGAATAGTTGTAAGATTCGACAAAAGAAAGGCAACTACATATTTTTTTACCTGATTCTTAATTTGATTCTTCATTAAATCTTATTTCTCTTTCTATCTATCGTAACATTCGGACGATTCTTTTTATTTTTTCTTCCTTGCTTTTTTGGACTAGATTTTCCCCCCTTTATTCGTTTTGTTTTAGGAGTATTATTTTTTGGATTCTTACCTGAATCCACTTGATTCATTCTTTGTCTATTTTTAGCCTGAAATTCTTCTTTTTTTCTAGCAAGTCTTTGCTCTTTCAATCTTCTCATTTCAGCACGGGAACTATTTTTCACATTCTCTTGTGCTGCGGCCTTAGTTAATAAAGTCTTTCTTTTTGAATTTAAGTCTTTAAATTTATCAGATTCCTTATCTTTAAAAGCACTAGCACGAACTTTATAGAGTGAAGCCATAGCACGATTCCCTTTTTCCTTAAAGGCATTAACCGTACTTCTTGCACTATGTTTCATTGAGGAATATCTATTCCCAAATCGTCCAAGTGTTTCATTTTTTGAGCCATTAGAACGAAGAGTTTTTAGGCGAGATTGTAAGTTGTCTTTACCCATCTTCAATCCACCTTTAGCAAATTGACCACCAGCAGAAAGTCCACTCTTACCAGCACCAAACATTCTTTCACGAATTTTTTTAGTACCTTGATTGAGATTCAGACCATTCATTCTATTTACAGGTAATCGTCCAATTTGAGAGAACAATGATAGAATCATATTCTTATTCTTAAACATCAAGAATAATAGAATAGCTTTTACGAATATCACGATCAGCACATTTTGACCGACTGCCAAGCTAATAAAATCTGTTAATGAATTATAGAAAAATACAAACAGAGTTGTAGCTAACAAGGTCACAGACGATAGAATCAACATTGAAATAGCCTTTTTATTGAACGAATGAATCAAACCTTCCATTGAAGGAAATAGACTAACCAACAGAATGAATGGTAATATGAGAATCAAGAAAACATAAATCATCAAGAAGAAGAATCTTGCAAGACCTAAGACTAGATAAACAATTCCTACTACGGTTACATCAATCAACGAAGAAAAAGCATAGCTAAACTTTGCGCCCCACTCACTTTTCAACATTTTGTTTTCAGGATCTTTGTCTTTAGCAATATCCTTGATTTTCTTACCACCAACAAGATAATCTCCATCACCTTGTTTATATCCAGCTAAATCTTCAAATTCTGCTTCAGATAACTGAAATTCTCCATCTTCTTTTAAAGGAGAATTCATATACTTATACGATTTTACGATTGTTTCAGTAAAATAGACATCAATAGCATTAGAATTTTCATTCGTTAATGTTTTAGTGATCTGACCATTAAGAGAAATCGTAGTTGTTCTAAAGCCATCATACAAATGAGTTAGCAAATACTTATTCTGTTCATTCACATTTATTTTGATAAAGTAAAGACCAATAATTGTATAAATCAACAACATTTTCACAAGTGCTTTAACCACGCTTCCGTTACCAGTTGCGAACAAGTACAATAGATACATAGCCATACTTGCACCGATAACATAGACTATCTCTTTACTGAATAGAGAAGAAAATACTTTACTAGAGTTACCTATCACATTATTCAATAAAGTTGATACATCACTCATTCCCTCTACTGCATTATAGATTCCAGCTATGATCGTAAAGATAAATTTTGACAACCAAAAAATAGCTTGCACAATCGAATTAAAGAAATAATTCATGTTTGAATCAAAACCAAAGAATTTCTTATCAAAGTAAACCTTACTTGTTAGATCAGACATCTTCGACTTATAATTATCATAAGTCAACTTTCTTGAATCTGCTTCTTTCTTTTTGATAGCTTCTTGACCTTCTATCTTCTTCTTTGCTCGTTCAATCGTTTTCTTTGCTATTTCAGTATCACGATCTTTAATGACAGGCTTATTCGTATTCTTATCAAATTCAATAATATTAAAATTATTCTTTGGTAAGTAATCTGTCCCTAGTCCACTATCCAGCTTGACTGAAGAATTAGAAGATGGACTTGAATTTGAATTAGAATTAAACGCATTTACACCACTATTCGGCAATGATGGTTCAACAGCACCAGCTAAAACAGGAAGGAAAAAGATAGATAAAACAAACCCTAGTAAAATATTTCTTCTCATTTTTCCCCCTTCTATTGTACTGACACTAAATTAGATTTAACTGTTTCAAACAATGGTAAAAATTCAGGGAAGATTGTACCATCAACAGTTATACGCTCCTTGCGACCAAACGTATCATAATAGATACATTGTCCCATTGTCTGATTTTCAAGCCATGCTCTTGACAATTCATCATTTTCAACTCGTAAATGTTCCAAGATTGCTTCTGTTTCTGTATTTTCAGGGAAAGCGAATACTGTACCAAAACCAGTTGTATCAGCACTTGTTTTCAAGTCTTTGACCGATTGAGTAATAAGTACCAAGAAATTATTAAATGATCGTCCAGTACGTTTAACACGGTTAACTACCTGCCTTCCAGCAGGAGTTGACATAATCTGCCATGCTTCATCAAGATATAACATTGTTTCCTTGTCTTTCTCACGTTCACCAAAAATCGCACAGAAATAAGTCAAAGCATACATAACGGTCAAACTTCTTAATTGTGTTTCAGTCATTTCATCTTTATCATTATCTTCAGGCATATCAAGACCAGCAATCTCAACAATAATTGTTTTATCATCAGTCTTTAGAACTTCTTGACTACCATCAGCGAAACATAATGATAACAACGAATTTTTAGAAATTCTCTTTAGTAAATATCCAGCAGTTGAAACTTCCTCTTTTGAAGATTTTTCCAATTCATCAAAAACTTGTAACATACCAACCTTTTCACCAGCTTTTTTACGCTCGATCACTCTATCAAGCGAATCTAACAGGTGAGCTTTAATCTTAATATAAGTGTCCTTATCCAATACAGAAGCAACAAGTACGGTTGCTAATTCCGTTAACTCGCCTTCATCTTGAAGGAATGAGAATGGATCAAGAACACCTTTATTTTCTTCCTTACGCATATCCAAAGTAATAAAGCGAATAGATCGTATGTATTCTTGTAATTCTTCAAATTCACCTTTTTCTTCCAAATCAGCTAACACAGATAAATATTGTGTTCGCATTTCAGCTTTTGGATCAACATACAGAACTTTAGCTTTTAACAATGAATGATAAGTAAAGAGTAATTTTGTTAAGAATGACTTACCGTTACCAGTTGAACCAGTAATAGCTGTATGAGGATTGCTTGTTTCTTTACCATGAACACCAATTTTATTGGCTTGCAACAAGTTAGTAAATACAACATTCGTGCTATTATCTAAGGCACGTTTAAAATCTCCATACCATGAAGAACTTTCTTTATCAATTCGACCAATAGGAAATCCAACATCAGTACCTACTTTTTTCTTCGTAAAGAACAGATTCTCACAAAGACCACGCAGGCTTGAATATTGTAGGAAACCTTCTCTATCGCCATCAATTAACTCAGTCATTCTGAATTTATAGAATAGATATACCTGATCAGCAACAGCCTTCACAATTTCAACTTCCATATCTTTCAATTTTGAAGCTAAAATATCATACTTAACATTCAATTCTTCAATGCTATCACCAGTAATCTGTAACAGGTGAAGGAAAGTAACCATAGGCTCTTTATTATCGTACTTCTCTTGAAAATCTTCTAGTAACTGATAACTTTCCAAAACCTCAATCTTTTGAACATCATCATTTTCTGCTGTTTCAGTCACCGTATTTCCAAGATTCTTACGCTTATTTCTTGCCCTTGTATTCAAGGAATAGATTCCACTTTTAGTTGAGAATTTCACTTTCAAGGCACTATTAACAGGGAAACCAATATTCTTAATTTCTTCTGCCAAGTGCAAGTAGGAAACATTCTTTGGATAAGCATATACAGGAATAGTTGCTACATAACTTTCTTCCTCACCATTAATCAGCTTCAAAGCGTTACCTGATCCAATTTCAATAATTGTTTCATCAACATTCTCAATCGAATTTTGAAGGGCAACAATTTCACTATCTTTATCATAGTATTGACCATTTAAAAAATGAATCCGATTCAACAACATCAAATCTTCTTTGACTACTTCTTGAATATTCAAAGCGTGTAATTTTGTTTGAATCAATTCTTTTTGATCCTGCCATTCCTTCGACCAATCGTCCTTCGGTAATTCTTCAAAACCAACCATTTTCATGACTGACTTTCTAAAGTTAGCAACAGACTGCTTGACCGTCACTTTAAAATCAGACGATACATTGACTGACTTCAAAGGCACTACTAGATAATCTTTTGATTCCAACAAATATGTAACTTCTTCTTCTAAGCGATCAGCCATATTAGAAATCACATAATTTGCCAATGGACTTGTACCAACACCCTGCTCAATATCGTGAGAAAGCAACTCAATTTTCTTTGCCAATTCTAAGTCAAAATTCAGAGTATAGATTCCAAAATCACTATAATCAGCAATACTTGATAAGTAATTGAATACTAAATCTTTTGAATCTTCTTTCTCACCATCTTCAATAGTATTGATCACTTGTGGCTCAACTTCAAATACAGCCAGCACACTTCCATCTTTCAAGAGAATCAAGCTATCATCTATCGCCCAAATATTATTCGTTAATTCCACGATAAATTCTTCTCACTTTCTCATATTTTTTACCTTTACAGAGATACATTGTACTTCTCTTGCTGTCATATTCTAGCCAAAATCTAAAATAATCAACTAAGAAACGAAACAATGTTTTTCCATCAATTTTATTTTCAGCTAGTAAATTTCCACACCACCAGCCAATGAACAATGAACCCATGAATCGAAAACCCCAATCCAAAAAAGGTACATACCCTAGTAAGAACCACGATAAAGCGAAACTTACTAGAGTATAGATAATAGTTGACATTTTGAGAGCAAAAGGCAAACTAAAATCTTCATTGATCTTATGTACCCATATAGGCTGTCTAAAAGCAGTAGTATAGACATACAGCTTTTTATCTTCACGCTTCATAATTTTTACCTACTTGAATACTTCAAGCACTTTAGACCAAATTGTATTCGTTGCACGCAGAACTGATTCAGGGTTATCCATGAAATAAATAATGAATCCTGCAATTAAAATTGTACCTACAATCGTTCCAACTTTTTGATCCTTCCATGCTTTAAGAACTTTTGTACCAGCGAAAAATGCTACTGCTGGAATACCGAGTTTTGATACTAAAAATTGAAATAATGCCATTTGTTTTATTCTCCTTTATCATCATCTTTTTTATTGAAATCTGCTGGGATCGTATGATCCATTTTTTCTACAAAATAGCTATCTTTTTCTTGTCGTAACTCAAAGCTAAAGTTTTCACTATGAGTTGTACCTGCTACATCAAGAGTAATTTGCGCATAAGCATAGATTTTCCCATCTTTCTCTTTAAAGTAGGTATAATCTAAACTCTTGAATGTTGCACCACCAATGGACTTAATTCCATTTGAAATCAAATCTAAGTTTGCTTGACTGGTAGTGTAATTCTTAAAGAATAACTCCAAGAATGATACCAACTTCTTGCGCTTACCTTCTTCCATCTCATCATTCGCTACCAACGATACACGATTTTCTTTTTCCACTCCTTCAGCTTTAAAATTGCTCACAGGAGAGAACCAAGGCAAACCACTTACATAATACTTGCCATCTTTCACACCGTATGGAATCGTAAATTCAATTCCTACACGTTGATTCTTGTCATCTTTCTTCGTATCATAGATCACACGGTAAACAGCGACACCATCTTTAGCACTCAACATACGAGCGCTAACAATATTCATCTCTTGTTTTGTCTGACCTTGATTCTTAACATCAGGAACACCACCATAATAATCATTCAACTTTGCGACATCTTCATCAGCAGAGCCATTTTGTGAATTGTATGTAAAATATCTACTTACATATCCATCTAGGAACTGTTCCAAGGTACGATCTGTTTCTTTTTTAGCTTCCACCACAGGCGCTTCAGAAAGCCTTGCATTCATCTTCGCAGTAGTTGCTAATGAAACAAACATGGTTAAACCACACAGCAGGACAAAACCAACCAAGCTAATCATAAAAATCAAATTTGATTTTTTTTGACTGATCTTCTTGACTGTCAGTTGCTTGTCTTTGCGTGGCTTCTTTAAAAACATATTTCTCATTCAAAAGAAACCTTTCTATAAAATCCTTTTGGAGTATTCAGCACTTCGCCTTGTTCAACAAAGCCTTGAAATGCTGTCACCCAATTTCCACACTTAAAAAAATAATTTATCAAAAGACCAACATCTAAACTCTTTGAAAGTTGAATCACAGTTGCTACTTCATCTTTAGAACAGAATTGATAATAGGTTGAAATAATCTTTTTGATAGGAACATAACGCTGTAACTGAAATCTCACAACATAATCATCACCATCATACAAATCAAGGACTGCTTTTTTCAGCAAGTAAACCTCGTCCAGCGACATGATCTTATCAACTTCCCAATCAGTAATACCACATACAAAGAAATTCCCTTTATCAATTCCCAATTCTTTCAATCTTGCAACTATCTGATCTTGACTATGCTTCATAATATCTAACTCACAAAGATAATCAAAATTCCCTTCATTCAGAACCCTAATATTCGCTATCATCTTGATACAAAGTAACCTTTATCAACAAAGCTACCACCTTCTGAAAGGCGAACATCACGTCCATACTTTTCATAGTCTAAATAGCGTTCTAATTGTTCCCTTGACAATTCAACACCCAATTCTTCTACAACATATTCACCCAATTCTCGATCAGTTGAAACATCAGAATATAACGAACAATCATCAAATTCAGCATTTAATAATTCCTTTGGATCAGAACTATTTGATTCAATGAATGATAAAACAATATCTTCATCTACATCTTCCAAATTTTCAGCAAGTTCATTCGCTAAATCTAAGGTCAAGCGTTCACAATCCAAATCAGGCAATCCTTCAATCGAATCAAACGTAACCTCAATTTCTTGACCTTCATAGCCAAAACGTTCAGCAAGTTCTTCACTAGAAATCGGAAGCAAAACTCGTCTAGCAACACCTTTATAAATAACTAAAGCCATTAAATCCATTTTTTATTTTCTCCTTCCTAAAAATCTTATAGCCTATCTGCTTTAGGTAAAAAATAACCTCGATCAGTAAAGCTACCACCTTCTTCTAAACGAACATCATGACCATACTTTTCATAGTCCAAATATTTTAAAAGCAAGGCTAAATTAAAACCATTTTCCTTAACCAAATACATTCCTAACTGAAGATCGTTATGAATTTCAGGATATAATGCACTATCCAAAAAATCAAAATTCAATAAATCTGATAATTCAGTATTTCCCAATTCAATATACGTTAAAACCTTTTCTTCATAAACAAACTCTAATTCTTTAGCAAGTTTATTTATATCTGATAACGTAGCACCTTCCACCTTCAGTTTAGGTAATTCTTGAATAGATTGAATCGTAAAAAGTATATCCTCTTTATCATATCCAAATTCAGAAGCGATTTTTTCAGAAGCAACAGGCAAAGAAAATTGTTTCGCCTTCTTTGACCGATTATCCATAATCAAAGCTGTTAATTCCATCTTTCACCTTCCTTTACTAACCTTCTACCTGCTTATTTAACTGTTCCAAATCAGCAACACTAAATAAACCATATCCAATGAATGAAGTCCCTTCATAATCAACAATTTCAATTTGATCATCATAAGAACCACTCAAACCAATCACAGACAACTTTCCAAAATATAAAGGCAAGCTAAACCAAGCCTGCCTTCCATTTTTTGGATTCTTAATTAAAATTCTTGAAGCCATATTCAATACCAGCTATTCTTTATTGCAACAAATACCAGCTATCGCCTTCATGACCAAGAAAAGTATAAGAATCTTCTAATCGACTAACAATTTCTTCTTCATTTTCTTGAACATAAGCAGACAAACGATCTTCATTCAATAACTGCTCATATTCTCCATAATCCAAAATACCAGCAAAATCAATTAGTGCTTCTTTTGTATCAACTTCAGTAAATGAATTGATATAAACATTATCAGGGTTACAACCATCAAACTGACCAAATTCAACTCCATCAAAATGATCATTCAACCTTTCAATTACAATTTCAGGCTCGTCAAGAAATCTTTTTCCATAAACATAGTCTTTACAAATATCAGAATAGCTATCATAAATAACTTTAATACTCATTTTCTATCTCCTTCCAAACAAATAAAGGAAGCCACCCTTGACTTCCTTTACTGTTTTAATTAAATTGAAGCAGAACGCTCAAAGCTAGAGCCGATCGCAAATCCTCGATTCGTTACCTTGTTCAGTTCTTGATTCATTGAATAGTAACTTGAAACATCTTTCTTGATACATTCGATCACTTGATATGGAAGGCTCAAATCATCAGTATTTTTAAGAAGCGCACTTAACTCACCAGCTAAAGTCCACGCTTGCTTAAATTCTTGATCCTTCAATTTCTTACCAAGTTCCAATGCTAACTCAATAACTTGTTTATCTTTTCCACTTAAAGCCATTTTTATACCTCTTTTCTAATTTTTTAGCTTTTATTTTTTTCCAGCTATCATGCAGGAGAACGCTTCTTAATTTTCACTCCATAAAAACCTTCCTTTTCATTCAACAAATAAACCACCTACAAAAAACATCAGAAATAACAAAATAGAGAATTTAACATTCCCTATCAAAACATACGCTAACAACGACATAATCAATCCTACAATAGAATTTAAAATCACATAATGTATGATTTTAAACATCCCTTTTATTATTCCTATCATCTTCACTCCTTCGTTTTTTTAAAATTCATTACCAATCCAATGAACAATGTAATGCTAAAAAACACAATAGAAATTTTTGAATTGCTGCTAAACAGATAAACTAGATAAAACACAAACATAGGTAGTATATAATTAAAGCACATAAAGCGCAGCACTTCTAAAATCCATTTAAAAAATTTAGCCATCTTCAAACCCATCTTTCTAAATGAAAACGTTGGATCAAATTTAAACATTCAGCTTCCATTTCTTCTTTATTCCTTCTTAACAAACCAAACCATAACAATTTTCTTTTCACATCTACCTGACCTGCTAGGTATGATTCGTATTCATCAATCAAACGTTTCAATTCGTACCAGTCTTCCTTTGTTTTGGTCTGATTGTATTTCTGAGATTGAAATTCAATATAACTTTGATAATCTCTAGCTATCTTACTATCAGTCAAACCATCATAAAAATTTCTTGCAGGAATAAGGTATACAATTTTTTCAATTTGTCTATATTCAATCATTCTACCCTTCCTAACTGACTTTGTAGAATTTCGAGTTGTTTTCTTTGTCTTGGAGTTATCTCTCCAGATTCCATTATTTTCTTCATGTTTTCTTGCATGAACAAACGATCAATTTCAGTCACAAACAACAATGAATTCGAAACTCTTTCTACAAGCCATCTAATTGTTCTTTCAACTGAATAAGGCTCAGGACTCACTGACAATCTTACTGCTTCATTATTTCCAAAAAGTCGCTGCCATTTACTATCAAACTTCCTAAAACCATGTTCATCAGTTCCATCATAAATTTGAATCGCCCCTTGAAATATAGACCGTGTTAATTCAGCAATATCAGCACCAGCTAAAATCTCTGAAATAAATGACCTTGCCTTACCTTGTGAAAATCGCACCTCGTAACGATTCCATATTCCAAACAGCCTTACGCTATCCGATACACTTATACCTTCTTTCTTCGCTATCTCATATCTCTTTTCATAAAAGTTAAAATACATTTCAGACTGCCGACTACCTAAATAAATGGATAACCCTTGTCTATTTTCTGTTTCTAATGGATTCTCAAAATCAAACCCACCACCACCAACAAAAGAAAAACTTTTTAAATAAGGGGAAACAATATCTTGATTATAATACCTTGTTACCAGTGAAGATAAATCTAAATTTTCTTTCGTATCTTCCATGGCCATTTCATCAACTGCAATATCTATTCTAGTAACACTAAAATTTTCTCCATACTTTTTTTCAAGCCTTTGAATAAAGTCTATCCATGTTATATTTTCACTCTCAAGATACAATTCTAACTGCCTACACCCTTGACCACTTAATTGTACTGTAATTCTATTTTTTTCTTCTCCATTCTCACTAAAAGATGAATTAAAACCGAAAAACCAAATATCACCATAACGATACAACAATTCATATTTCATAAATGAAGTTGTTTCAGGATTTATCATAACATCAAAGCCAAAAAATTCTTTAGCTACATAGTAAACATCACTTTCCTTATGAAGCGTAAATCTAAAATAGTCAATCATATATCTAGTCAATTCTTTATCATATCTTTTTAAAATAAAGTGATTTTTTATTTCTAAAAAATCTTCCTTCTTCAACGTTCTATATCCATTTTCATAAGCTTTTATAGTAGAAACAGGAATACCAGTTTTAATCGATAACTCTTTTCTTGTCATTTTTCGTTCTTTTCTAAAATCTTTTAACTCTTTGCCTTCCATTTCTCCTTTAAAACTCCATTTTTTCACCAAAAGGGACACAAAAAAACACGAAAGGGACACACCTTCAAACCTTGTCGCTCTATGCGTAAAGTGCATTTTGTAACTTTTGTTACCCACCTATTAGAATAGGTGGGTTAATAAATATAGTCCAGCCAAAAATGCGGTCGGTGCGGTGCATGGGTTCGCCTACGGCTTCACCCCTGCTTTGCACCTACATTTTTAGCTGGACTATACTTAATAAGAAAATGCCCCAAAAAAGGGGCACCACCGCTATTCTAATAAAAAGGAAAGGTTAATCTCCAAAGTATTCGGAAACTAACTCACTCCAACTTTTATTAGATTCTTCTCTATCATCTATCATTTTTGAAAGTAATTCCTCTGAATCTTTATCTAAAAAGATTTTACCTTCTTTACGTTCAAATGAATAAGTCCCCTGTTCTTCTATTTTTTGAATAACATTTCTCAAAATATTAGAACGAATACCTTTTTCTAAGGCAAAGTCTGATAGATAGACACCTTCAACAACATCATTTTCTTTTTCCTTACTAGACAGCAATTCCTGAACCAATTCAGGACTAGCTTTTTTAACAGTTCCTTTATCTAGTTCTTCTTTAGCCTGCATTTCTTCCTGTAAGACTTGTTTCTCTTCTTCAGAAAGCACAGCTTCAGGATTTTCTAAAGGATTGAAAGGATTTTCTCGTCTTTCAATCTTCTCATATTCATCATAGAAAGAGAATCTCTTTTCAAGCAATGGTGAATAAAATTCCCTTGCTACTTCTCCATAAACGCAAGCATAACCACGACCATAAACACGGTTACCACCTACAAACTTCACATACTTAAATTCTTTATTTCTATTGACATCACCAAACGTTAGATCATAACTAATCTCGTCCAATCGTCCAACAGAAATACGAAAGTTAATGTTAGCTTGCAATTTTGAACCTAAATCTTCCCTTGCAGGCTTCTGCATAGCTAGGATTCCGAAACACCCAGCTTGCCTTCCAAGAAGCAAGAATTGGCTCATGGCATTGTCTAAGCGCTGTCTAGTTTGAAAGTCTAGCATGGCACACAAGGCATTATATTCATCACACACTAGGAAATAAGGAGCTAAACCGTACTCATAATACTTCTTCATATCCTTATCGCCATTTTCAGCACGTTTGTTACGAATATAGGCATATCGTGCGAACATAATATCTACTGCTCTTTCAATCATAGATACTATATCTTCTGCACTATATGAAATTCGCCCTTCAAAAGCCTTCTGTTCTGCCATTGTTACAAAGTCAGCTTGTTTTGGATCACCAATATCAACTACTCCTTCTTTCGCCAAGGCAAGAATCAACGTTCTTAATAGAACAGTCTTACCACCACCAGTACCACCAACTACTAGCAAATGAGGATCATCAACAGGATTCCAATAGAGATTCTTCATTAGTTGAATACCCTTATCAGAGTAATTGACATCAGTTACCTTAATACGATTCAAGAAAGCAGAATAGGCTAGTTTATATGTCTTAAACTTTATATCGTCCTGAACTTCCATAAAGTCCATAAAGAAAGTTGTTTCTAACTCACTACCAATCTTCTTGAATTTCTCTTGAAACTTGTTACCAGCCATTTTAAAGGCTACATCAAGATCATAGCGATTCTGTTTCATGTAAACAGCAGGAAACACAACTTTATCAATAGTACCTGATTCACGCTTTACTTTCTTTGTGTAAGTATATCCATTTTCCTTCAAAAAGAAAGCTAGTTTTGAAAGTCTTTCTAACTTTTGGAATAAGAATATTCTTTCTTGTGAAAACCACGTTAAATAAATACTCAGAACGATAAATACTAACAGCAGGATCACAAAAATAATGATAGCTGGTATATCTAAACTCTTTACTTTTTCAAAGTTTAAATAACCATAAAATACAAGCGCAGGACTAAACAACAAAAAGAAAAAAGAAAAGATAAAGTATCTAAGATTCACCATATAAGGCTTAATCTTTATTCCTCTATACGCAGGAAACAAACCCATATCTTTTCTCCTTTATTTATTATCCTTTATGTTCTTGCTTCTGTTCTTGTTTAGATTTAGTAGCAGCTTTCTTTAGCTTATCAACCACAAATACGAAACGGTGCTTATTAGGCTCAACTTGATTACGATCAGCTTTTCTCATACCATGATATGCAACTAGCAGAGTTTCAAAATCAATAGATTCTTGATAGCCAAGATTCAAAGCATCAATTTCTTCTGCTGATTGTTCTGTTACCTTTAAGAATACAGTATCTTCCTGTCCTTCCGAATACACAAGAACTTCAACACCATCATAATCACCTTCACCTGTTTCAAGATCAATATTTACAAATTGTGCTCCTTCATTTTTAATAAACTTACAAATTCCCAAAACTTCCTTTGGATTCAATAATAGGTCATTCAAAATACGATATTTTTTTGAAAAAATTTCTACACGATTTCCTAACTCTAGTCCGTTTTTAGCCATTATTTGTTACCTCCTACACGTTTAAGTCCTTTAGCCAATACGTTTGTTGAAGCTGAAAAATTTGTCCCTTCAACATAATCTTCTAAGAAAGTTGGTTCAATAGCTTCAACTTCCTCATTTACTTGATATGTAGCCATATCTTTTGGAGTGATAATAGAGAACATACCATGTTTCCCATTCATCACAATATGTCGTGTTCCCTCAAAAGGCTTACCTTCAATAATTGATGGCGCCTTCTCAGAACGTACATAGTTAGCTTTCCCGATAGCTTCGGGATTAAATTTAAAGTTTTCAATTTTCATTTTATATTTTCCTTTTCTATTCTAAAATTTTTCAAAATTAAAAAGGGCGATTTCCTGTTTTAATCGCCCTTAGTCTTCTTTACGTTTAAAACCAGCTACACCAACCATAGTTGTCATCATACCAACTACACCAGCAAATCCAAGTGAACTTTCGGCAGTACCAGTATTTGGTAATTCAGGTTTATATTCTTTTGGTTTTTCAGGTGTTTTAGGTTTTTCAGGTGTTTCAGGAGTTACAGGTTTTTCCTTAACATACGCTTTATGATATTCCACTTTCACTTGTTTTTCTTTAGGAACAGCTACATAAGGCTTAATTGAAACCATTGGCTTAGAAGTGTATTTTGGATCGTTGTATTTCTCAATAGAAATAGGTTCTTGCTTCATTTCTTTTTGAGAAGCACGACCAAAGACACCACCTACAATAGAAAAAGAAGTATCAGAAGTGTTTGAATGAATGAACGTAAAGTTAATCTTTTGTCCTTTTGCAAAAGACCAACCAATACCATTAGAATCAAGCACACCTGCTGTACTTTGACTTTGCGCAGAATCATTCGCAGTAAATGAGTTACCACTTTGTGAAATGTTAGCACCAGTTGTTACTTTAGCACCATCTAGGTTAGACACATCAATAACTTGATTGCTGTCAACATCATTTACAGTCACTTCACTTACGTTATCTGAATCCGTTAGAACTCCAACAGTCACCTTTTTCACCCAACCTTGACGATCGTTACGGTAAGCCCCTGAAGCACCTCCGCCACTTTGACCATCAACTCCACCGCCACCGTTTGCTTCACCAGCACCAGCAGAGATAAAGACACCATAACCAATACCACCATCTTCACCTGCCCATAAAGCAACGTAAGAACGGATAAATCCTGATTCAGCAGATGGAGTAATATCACTAAATGTTAAAGTGACATCACCATTAGTAGTATTTTTAACCTTAATTTTAATTGTTCCACTCTTATCATTAAGAAGGAACACATTATTAAAGTTAGCATCCAAGTTAGTGTTACGAGCATACCCTTGAATTACATTAGCTGTATAGTCAGGAGTAACAGCCTTAGAACCACCTGAAATAACTTCAAAAGTAGTATTCTCAGTTGCAGTTAAACCAGTTTGAATTGACTTAATGACTTTACCAGCGTTAGCCTTATTCCATTCATCAACAGCTTTTTGATCTTGCGCATAGTTACCAGTAAATTTCAAGCCAACTTTTTCCATGATGGCTTTGTCTTTAGCTTTGATTTTTTCAGCTTCAAGCTTGTCTTTTTTGAACTTCGCTTCATTAGCTTCGTTTTCTTTCTTCGCTTGTGCATTGTATCCATCAACAGTCTTCTTATCTTTCGGATAATCTCCTGTATGTTTCAATCCAGCTTTGTCCATAGCAGACTTATTGTCTGCATTGATTTTACTGTTTTGTGCTTTGGCTTCTTTAATTTCTTTGATATTTTGCTCTTTTTCAGCAATTTTTTCATCAATATCTTTAGTTTGCTTAGCTTCATCTTCTTTTGCTTCAGCTTCAGTATAATAGCCAACTTTTTCTTTTTCAGTCACATTGATACCTACACTTTTAGCTTTTTCAACAGCCGAATCAAGGTTAGGTGATTCAACAGATTTTACTGTTTCTTCTGCCTTAGCTTCTGGTTTAGCAGTTTCAGTTGTCGGTTTAGCAACTTCTGTAGTTGCAGGTGTAGTAGGTTTTACTTCATCAGCCGATACGTTATTGCTTCCAAAAACAATACCCAACGTAGCAAGCGCAATAATCACTCCGCATGCCCCTGCTATTTTTGTCTTACGGATTGAACCATAAGCCTTAAAATCTTGAAATTTTAACATTAATTTTTTTCTCCTTTTTCTTTTAAAAATTTTTTATATCTCAATTCTAAGATGGTGAACGAGATCTCTTATAAACTTCAAAAAGCATTTTCTCTCCTTTTCTATAAATAAAAAAAGTCAGTTCCCAACTGACTTTTGAAACAAAAATTCATTTTGCTATGTATATCATTAAGTTATCTATCAATTAATTTTTCTATACTAGACAAACTTATACATAAATCTTTAATAACTAATCTTCACCCCTTTTACTATTGTTAATTCACATAAAAGAATACAAACATATTCTCTTGTGAAAATTAACAGAAGTATTTATTAATAATTTTATTTTCTTAAAAAACAGAAAAAGACTTTTTCTCAAAAGCCTTCTCTGATTCCTGGTAATGTATATGCTCGTATCTTCGCATATTTTCAGCTTATAAGCTTACTACCTTCGCCAAAGTCACAAATTCAAGAATAACTCAATATTCTCTCTTTCTTACCTAAAGGCATTAGCAAAAGTTATTTACTTAACTTTCACATACCGACCATACGACATATAGACTTCACTATCTCTCTCTAGCTACCTTCTACGAAGTATCATTGACTGTTCACAGCCGTCAGTTCCCTTTTCTTATCTACTAAGGCGAAAGGACTAAACACCCAACGTGATCCAAATAAAAGATTAGTAGATATAAAGACTATAACTACTAACAGCCTTGACTTTTAACCAGAAATCACTTATAATTAAATTGCTACATTTATTATTCGTGTTTGGTCAGTGTAAATCATTGCCTGACACGTTTTTTTATTAAATTTTCAAAGGTCTCGTTTAACAACTTTTGTTGTTAAATACATAATACTACATTTGTTGTTACAAGTCAATAGTTTTTTATTTTTTATTTTATTTTTTTTATTATTGGAGAAAAATTATGTTTTCTAGCAGACTGAAAGAACTTCGGCAAAAAGCTAAAGTCACTCAAAAAGAATTGGCAGTGTCTATTAATTCAAGCCAGCAAAATATTGCCCTTTATGAACAAGGTAAACGTAAACCTAAGTATGAAACTTTGGAAAAACTAGCTGTTTTTTTCAATGTTTCTACTGACTATCTTTTGGGGAAAACAGATATTCTTGACTCTGATCCAGATATAGATTTAGATACTGCTATTAATCATTCAGTCGCTTTTGATGGTACCCCCATCACAGATGACGACCGAGAAGCTATCAAAAATTATCTGAAAGATTATTTCGCCAATAAAAAATAAATATGAATTTAAATAAAGTTATAAAAGAGATTGAGCAATTAAATTGCAAAGTTGTCATTCTTGATAATTTAGACTGCAAAGGACGATATGTACTTGCAAATAACAAACACTTTATTTTCCTTAGTTCCGATACGACTGATATTGAAAAAATAAATATACTTCTTCACGAAAAACATCATCTCATTAATGATGATTGTAACAACTCTTTATCTCAAATTGAGACATTTAAAAATCACATTGAATCTGATACTGAAAAAGGAAGAATCCTTGATTTTATGAGTCTAGTAAATAGCGAATATCCAATTGATGATAGTTTCAATTACCAACACTATATTTCTACTGCTGATATTCCAGTAAAATATGAAAATTATGTTAAAGAAATTGCTACACATTTCTATAATGAAAACAAAAAAAATAACATTATCTAATGATAGTGTTATTTTCTTTTTGATTATTCAAAAATTGCCATTGCACAAAGTTCATAATTACAATATACGTGCAACTCATTATCTTTGTTATAATCAAGGAATTTCCCACCTTTTTTTCTAAAATTAAATTCAACAAAATAAAGTTCTAAATCTCCCTCATATTCAACTTCGATATCAAAACTTGAACCTTCTTCCATTTCATCTAACTGTTTAGAATAATCATTCAAAAAATCTCTCACAAAGTAATTCAATTTTGGTCTTAAAAACTGTGGTACATCGTTATAATAAATTACTTTTTTTAAATCCATTTTTGATCTCCTTCTTTTTTCAATTAATTTTAGGATAAATTCATATATAAATTATAAATTGGAAAGTCTATATATCGTTCTTTTGTCTCCTTATCCAATTTATTCCAAAATAAGTCAGCTTGTGGTTTAGACTTTAACAGCACAGACGAACCAAAACAAATTTCATCATTACCATTATTATTAACTAAAATCTTACTTAGCGTCTCTTTCTCTTCATCATTCAATTCACGAACTCTGGATTTGATTTGAAGATCATTAATTATAGCCATCTCACTATTCTTGAAGTATTCTAAATTCCAGTCAGAAAGACTCTGAGCCCAATTAAGCAATAACTCACTTCTCGAATTATCTTCGGCCATATCAGCAGCAGCAACTATTTTAATAATAGTATTGTTAGCTCCTTCGTAGTTTAAATTATTATCAACTAATCTTTGATAAGATGTAATAACCGCATCAAAATTACAATTATCTATTTTTAACCAATCATTTGGTTCTAAAACTTCAAAGACCGAAGTGTCTAAAGCATCTTCGCCTTCACCCCTTCTACACCAAGGAGTCTCTTTAAAAATGTCTATCAAAGTGCCTGTCTTATCTGTTTTAAACTCATATAAGGTTATAATGTGGATGTTAGCAACTTTAAGATGAAGTAATTTCCATTCATTGTAATTTAAAGAAACATTCTTTTTTAATACAAGACCTGAATAAAGAATGTTTATAGTTCTTTGAGATTTTTTATCAAAGCAAGATAAATCAATATCTTTTTTAATACCTATTTTTCCCATAATATTAGAGATCTTTAACATTTCCTTAATATCCGACTCTAAATCACGTGAAGTAATATCCGATATTGATTGTCCATCTAGTTCTATTTTATTTTCATTGAGATTAATATATCCTACTTTTCCTAACTCTAGAAGCACCTGACTAGACTTTATAGCTTTTGACAGCATATTAGATCTAGTATAGTTAAACTTAAATATCTTTTCATTTACATCAAAAGACATTTTAAAACCTTCACCAAAATGAAGTTCCACTCTCCCATCTGGAAAAATATGTCTTTTTACATCTTGAAAAACATAGTCCCCTATTTTAATAATTAAATCGGTTTCTTCTTCAGTTTCTACAATCTTTATTGTGTTTTCAAGTGGTATTTCTATACCGGTTTTAGGATCTAAATAATACATAAATAGATCATGCTCTTCCTGGTAATTAAAGATTTCTCCTCGCTCTTGACCATAAAAGTAGAACTTAAGAGTTTTATCATCAGGAAGATCCTCAACTGAAATTGCTTCGACATTTATAAAACTATACTGCTTTAGACTATTGTTTATAAAATCCAATAACATTGGATACATTTTTTTCTCATCCAGTTTGAAAATCTGTATAGAAAGTTTCTTTTTATTGGTAGATTTATTTTTTAATTTACTCTTTTTGAGCAAATTCTTTATAGACAGAGGAGGTAATGACTTATAGTAAATATCTCTTAAACCATTATCTTCATTTAACCAAACTACAAATAAAACCACACCACCATTGGATTTATATAATTCTAGATCACTTATATCTAATGAAAATGATTTGAGTATATCATTTTTTTGCCTAGTAGTCTTAATTTGAACAGGCACTTTACCAAGTATTTCGCTTTTTTTCTCACTAGATGACTTAAGAACATGAATTTCTCCATCCCATATTGGAGTTTTATCATTACTTTCAAAATAAGATTGAAGTAACTCATGCTTATCTATAAATGTTGACAGATAAGAAACACCTAATGTCTCAGTTTTTGTATTATTGGCCAAATCTGCACCTCTAAAAATAACTCTATATACTTTATATTATAGCATTAAGAAATAAAATTACATAGCATTCAATAAACAACAATTAAACTTCAGTTTAATTGTACAAATTTTAAAATATGGATTATGATCACCTTCTACAAATCAAATATATTTATCTAAATTTATTTTTTCAATTTCGAAACTAAAATAAATGATTTTAAGATTTTTAATCTACCTCCAATATTATTCATTAAAAAAACCGTAGTTGGGAGAACTACGGTTTGTTTTAGTCCCTTCGGGGGAATTTGATTGAATAAATCGAAAGTATTCCCTCGAAATTAATTGAGGACATAAAGTGTCATAATTTAGGAGAGACACCTTATTCAGGAAATTGTACATTTTTCGGTACACAATCATTATACAAAAAATACAGTAAAAAAGCAAGTGAAAATGGTAGCGTTTCCAATGTTTTTTCTTTATCTACAAAATGAATGTTTCTATTTTATAAGATTAATTCCTAGATGCAATCTTCTAGTATTCAATTTAATTTAAAAGAGAGAACTTATTAGTTTTCTCTTAGTTTTGTTTTGTTTTGAAATGATAATAAGGTCCGATCATACCGGCCGTATTCTGATGATGTGCCAACTCAAGTCTAGTCTTGTCTGCCAAGCTTGGAACAAGCGAATCTTTCAAAGCCTTACGAATCTTAGGTTTTAAAATTGCTTCTTGTCCCATGATGTCACCGCCAAGGATGACAACTTCTGGATTAACCACATAACAAATATTTGCTAAACCTTTGCCCAGATAATCTACCATACGGTCAATCCCCTCCATACAGAGTTTATTGCCTTCGGTAGCTTCTTTGAAAATTCTACTACCATTTTAATATTTTATCAAACAAAAAAATCGGTATTTTTTACCGATTAAAAACTTTGTCTTCTAACAATCTTTGAAGATACCTCTACAGATTCTATATTTTCACGATTAATGATTGCTAAAACACCTTCTATCATTTTTTGGGCTAACATAGCATAATTAGGAGAAATAGTAGACAGAGCTGGAGTATAATATTGCGAAATAGGAATATTATCGAATCCAATTATTGAAATATCATCAGGAATGATAATTCCCTTCTCATAACACGCACGAATCAGTCCCTGAACCTTCTCGTCCCCAGAAACAAATATCATATCTGGATGGTTTTGTTTAGTTAAATGGTTTATAGCATATGAATAAACTGAATCAATTGTAGTTAGACCATAAATAACTTGTAAATCCATTAAATAATTTTTATCAGTCAGAAAAGTACGAATACCTCTTTCACGATCCTTATTAACAAGAGACTCTCCTCCCATAAGTAACCACATACTATCAATATTCTCTTCTGATACTAATTTCATCATGTCATAAGTAGCTTGAAAATTGTTATTAGATACATAAACGACATTCGGTGTTCGAGATTCTCCAAAAACTATGAAAGGCATACTATTCTTCTGTAAGTAATTAATCCTAATATCGTCTTTACTTTCATAAAATACTATTACTCCATCTATTAAGCTTCCAGTACTTGAAATTATTGAATTACTAATTGTATCTTCTTCACCAAAGTATTCAACAATAGCGTTTACACCAAACTCCTTACAAGTTTGTAAAACTTTATCTAGCAAAGTTTGAAACCAAATCAAAGGAAATGAATCAATCTTTTTAACAGAAATCAAAATGTTTATAGTTTCTTTCTTAGTCAAATTTTTCGCATATGCATTTGGAACATACGATAATTCATCAATGACTTTTTTTATAGCTTGATAAGTCTCTTCTTTTACCTTTTCACCACCATTTATAACACGTGAAACTGTCTTTGGAGAAAAACCTGATAAATTTGCAATATCATAAATAGTTACCTTTTTATCATTTATATTTTTCACTTCCGTCCTCCATTATGGCCTTTATATGATTATTATACAATATTTACTTTTTAAAACAAGATAATTTAGTAAAATATTTTAATGTATTATAACCTTAACTTTAATTCAAATAATCTTAAATTTTGTACTCTATTCTTCTGATTCAAAAAAACAACATTGACAGTTCAAATCTTTATTCTTTACAATTTTTTCTATTTCACATCTGATAAATTTGTATGAAAATAAATTACCATAAAAATGTAAAGAATCA
>ERZ773062.331-NODE-331-length-27614-cov-14.833231_pt1 | contig 27614 bp, 19 predicted proteins | sample MGYA00580626_ERZ773062 | MGnify/ENA primary metagenome ERZ773062 (study PRJEB29015, sample SAMEA2738003) | human oral metagenome | biome: human oral; feature: human-associated habitat; material: dental | place: China | collected 2058 ... | reverse complement strand
GGCACAAAGAAAACGATATTCATAACTAATTGCAATGTGATATATAGGGTATCCTTGTTAGGCTGAACGACGTCGTTAGCCCAGTTGAAGGGGATAAGTTGCGGCTGGATGTGATGTGTTTGGCAAAAGGCAATCGGGTCTTTTGGTACTGGCGACAGCGTAAAAAAGATTATCCCTGTGAAATAGAGAATTGAGCCGTAGGAAAAGAATACATACGACCACGTTACGCGCCGGCGCATGATCAGCCGGGAAATAATGAATGGTATGGTCAGGAGGATGCATAAGAAAGGCCAGAAACTTAAAGATCCGATCAGCGGCGCTGAAAACGAATTGAGAAATTTTAGCATTAATTAACGCCGCCAGCCTTCAAGATCGTCTTCAGTCCGTCCTCGCCGCCAGCGAAGCCGCTGGTTTGGTAGTCGTTAATTACCATGTACGGCAAGCCGTTCACGCCAAGCGATAGAGCTTTTTGCGTGTTGTCGTTGATTTCTTGCTGGTGGGAGTCGCCTTTCATGCAGTCGGCGAACTTGGCGGTGTCCAGGCCGGCATTCTTGGCGGATGTTTCGAAGTAGCTGAGAGGCAGCAGCGGGATTTCTTTTGGTACAGCGACGTTTTTGACGCCGATGCCTTTATCGAAGTAGTCCGTTTTGATGCGTGGCACGATGTCGTGAGTGTATTGCCAATATTTATCCTGGTCGGCGGCGCAGAATGCGGCTTTAGCGCCTTGTTCGGTGTTTGGTACTTTATCCTTTAGCAAGGTGACGATTCGGTGTTCGTAGCGCAATTTGCCGGATTTAATATAGTCGTTTTTGAAGGAATCGTTGCTGGTAGCGTCTTCGACTTGGGCGCAGAATGAGCAGAAATAATCGGTATAATCGATAAACACGTTTTTCGCATCTGCCGAGCCTTGTGACATGTGTTCGTTCCATGGTTTACCGTTTCCGATATGCTGGTTCGGCGGCCGATTGACAATACCGTAGATAAATAAAGCGACGATGCCGACGACGATGATTGACAAAACAACCCAAATTGGGGCAATGCCGCGTTCTTGTTGATGACTCATGATTTTTCCTCCTGTTTGGCTAATTGTGCATAAACGAATGCGATTTGTCCAGATTTGTAAAGTGATGCCATGCTAAGTACAAGTGCCAATACGAGTACGATAGTGCCAGCAACATTGGCGGCGGTAGCAGCCGCTGCGCCCGAGAAAAACAGAGTAACAATCGGCAAGATTAACGAGGTGCCGCACGGTACGCAGCCGAGGCCGATAGCAGCAGCGATCGAGGCAATACCGCTGACGCTGAGTTGGCGTGCTACATCTTGTTCGTTGCGTTTATTGCGCCGTGCTGTAAATATTACAACTGAAAGCGATAAGCCTTGTAGAATAGAGACGATCAATAGCAGCGCACCGTTTGGCGTGGTGAAACCTTGCTTGAATAGCTCGATAAGCATGCTGCCGGCAACAGCGAATTTATCGACAATTGATAGTCGTGACAAAAACAGCGGTCCATAAAAGTTGCCGTTAATCGCAAAGAAAATAACAATGGCGAATAACAAAGAAAACCCCGCCGCCAGCACGCTGTAGCGCGGCAGTTTCAATAGCGCGCCGATACCAGTAGCGGCAGTTTTGACAGTTTCTTTTTGCTGTCGAATACGCTCCATATGATTCTTATTATACGCTAAAATTTGAAGAATTGGATTGAGTCGGCTTTAGTATCCTGCGGTAAGAGCATAAAATAAACTATACACCTAGTGTATAAAACTCTTGCAATAACTAAACACTGAGTGTATAGTAAGAGTATGAGCGTTCAATATACACTGTTAGGTTTTTTAGCGGAAGAGTCAAATTACGGCTACGAGTTGAAGAAAAAATATGACGGCTATTTTGGCAAAGATAAGCCAATTTTAACTGGTCAGATATATTCAACTTTGGCGCGACTCAAACGCGATAACAAGGTCAAAGAGATTGCCGATACCAGCGAATCGGGCGGGCCGGATCGGGTTCGGTATGAAATTACCGATGAGGGCAAGCAGGATTTGCAAGTATGGCTGGAATCACCAGAGGCGCCGTCACCGCAATTACAAGCGACGATGTATATCAAGGCGGTATTGGCGATTTTGAAAGACGGCGATGCGTCACCGTATTTGGATAATCAACGGCAGGCGCACATCCAGCGGATGCGCGAGCTAACAGCGCAGCGGCGCGATAGCAGTTTGTCGGACATGTTGCTAATTGACCACGCACTGTATCATTTGGAGGCGGATTTGCGCTGGATTGAATTAACTATTTCGCGGTTAACGCGGCTAAAGGAGGAAATTTTGCATGAGCAAACCAATAATTAGCGCCAAAAATATTAAGAAGTCGTTCGGGCAAACGCATGCGCTGCGCGGTGTCAGCCTGGATGTCGAGGCGGGCGAAGTGCTGGCGATTATGGGTCCGTCGGGCTCTGGTAAGTCGACGCTACTGCATAGCTTGGCGGCGATTACCAAAGTTGATAGCGGCGAGATTGATTTTGACGGGCGGCGGATTGACAAACTGAGCGATGATCAGCGCAGTATATTGCGGCGCACCAGCTTTGGCTTTGTCTTTCAGTTTGGACAGTTGGTGCCGGAGTTGACAGCGCTGGATAATGTAGCGTTGCCGCTACTGCTTAACGGTTTCAAGCGTAAAGAAGCCTATCAACAGGCGAAAACATGGCTGAATAAGGTTGAGCTGGGTAATAAAGCCGACAGCATGCTTGGCGAGTTGTCGGGCGGACAAATGCAGCGCGTGGCGATCGCCCGGGCCATGGTGATTGAGCCAAAAGTACTATTTGCTGACGAGCCGACTGGTTCGCTGGACAGTTTGAATTCAGAGAGAGTTATGGAGCTATTCATCAAAACCGCCAAAGAGCACGGCACAACAGTCATCATGGTAACGCACGAGCCGACAATTGCCGCCTATGCCGACTGGGAAATTATCGTGCGCGATGGGCAAATTTCCGGTGCGGATGCAGCGGTGAATATGGCGCAGAATACCCAGCCAAATCTTAACAAAGCCAGTGCGAGGACTACCAAATGAGTGTTAGCTGGATGTTACTCAAAAAATCTGGCCGCCAGTCAGTAGTGCGTTTAGGCTTAACGGCGGCAGCAGTAGCGCTAGGGATTATGCTGGTGTGTTATTTCGTGGCTGGCACCAACGGACTGTTGGGTCGCTCGAACCGCGTAGTCATTGGCAGTATCGCCGCTGATGCAAGTAATAATACGGATTCACAAAAACCAGTCAAAGGCGTCGATCCATTGAAGGTTATGGCATGGCGGCCAGGCAATACGTCGAAGTGGCGCGATCAATCGATCAGTGTTTACTCGATGTACGGCACGGACAAGTCGCCGCAGTTTGCCAAGATGAAAACGCCGCGTCCGGGCGAATATTATCTGTCGAGAGCGCTAGCAGAGCTAGTTGCTGATTATCCTGAGGATAATATTTTGGCGCGGTTTGGCAAGAATACTAAGTATTTGGGCCTAATTCCTGACGAGTATGTCGAGACGTCAGATACGCTGATGATGGTGCGCGGCATTGATAGCCAGGAGGTGGCGCAAGCTGATACTTTGGCAAAATCACGCCAGCAGCCATCAGCGTTTGCGGATATTTACAAGACGGACAAAGAAGGTAAAAAGACGGTATCCTTTGATCCTTTTTCCGTGATGATTCTGGGTGTCGGCGCGACAATCTTGCTATTCCCAGTGGTAATTTTCGTGTCGGTAGCGACGCAATTAGGTGCTGCTCAGCGCGAAAAACGCTATGCGGCGCTGCGGCTGATTGGCGCTACTAAAAAACAGGTAGCGCGAGTGCTGATGCTGGAGTCGTTTTTGGCGTCGACGGTCGGTGTGCTGATTGGCTTGACGATATTTTGGCTATGGCAAGCGCCGCTGCTTAATTTCAAAATGAACGGTGAAGGTATGTGGCCAAGCGACTTGAAACTGAGCATCGCGCAATACACATTAATTATCGTTCTGACGCTGGGACTGACGATGTTTGTCAATTGGCGGCGAATGCGGCGGGCGCAAATTTCGCCGCTGGGCGTGTCGCGGTCGGTTGAAAAAGTTAAAAAATTGCGGATGTGGCGAGTGTTCGTGCCAGCGATTGGTATCGCGATTTTCGCCTGGATGTCTTCCAAACTGGGCATGGACTGGTTGAATGATAATAAGGAGTCAGCTTTGCCGTTAATACTAATGACGTCGGCACTGCTGCTGATTATGTTCGGGCTGATTTTGGCAGGTAGCTGGCTGACTAATAAGATTGCGCTGTTGTTGGCGCGCTGGTCGAATAATGCTTCGGCGTTGATTGCTGGCAAGCGTACGGCGGTGCACTCGCAAACAGTTTTTCGCAGTGTTAGCGGCGTGGTGTTGGCGCTGTTTGCTGGCAGTTTTTACTTGACGGCGACCAGCGGTATTGAGGGCTTGAACGCTCAAACAGTTAAGGATAATGGCTATTCGCAGCTGAAGGCTGGAACAGCAATGATATCTAGCCATTCGCTGCCTGATGACATGGCGCAAAAGCTAGCTCAACAGCCGTATATTAGCTCGGTGGCAGTGATTTATCCGCAGGAAAAGGGTAGTGCTATTCGCTGCCGCGATTTGGCGAACTATACTGAGCATGTTTGTCCGAGTGATGCTAGTCCAGATCAATTCGCGCTGCTGAACTTTGAAGAGCCGGTTGTTAAAAACGTTAAGCTGGTTGATAAACAAATCGCTACTGACGGCGGCAAAGAATATTTGGTAACGGTCAAGCACGAAAACGACATTGATAAATTGCGAACATTGGTAGCGACCAATGCCAATAAGTACGATTTTAACTTCGTAATTAGCGGAAGATGGGCCAAACAGCCGCATATCAATCCGTCAATTCGCGAGTTAGCTGATTTGGCTTATGTTGGTATCGGCGTGACGCTGTTCGTGGCGGTGGCGAGCTTGATTGTTTCGACGATTGGCGGGCTGATGGAGCGTCGTCGCTCGCTATACACTTTGCGGCTGGGCGGTATGCGTCTCATTCAACTGAAACGCTTGGTGATGGTTGAGTCGGTGGCGCCGCTGCTAATGACTTCGGTGCTATCTTGCAGCATTGGTGTTTGGACGGGGGCGGTATTTACGAAAATGTTCTCGACGACGCTGAAGCCGGTGTTAACACCAACCTACTTTGCCATCGTTGGTCTTGGGCTACTGACGGCCATCATCGGTATCTACTTGATTTTGCCGATGGTCGACAAGCTGACGCGGGCGGAAGCTAACCAAACCGAGTAGTGTGCCTCCGGTCTGAGGACAATCTATCAAAAAGCGTTCCAGTTGATGGCTGAGACGCTTTTTCTTATAAAATTCGATAAAACTCTTACGCTTTTGTCTGGATGCGCGTATACTATAAGTTATGAAAAGGGCAAAAGCACTGCGAAAAATGGCGACTTGCCTGTTTGTAGCGGCCTTTTTAGCGATGATTAGCTGGATGCTGTATGATATACTGCAGCGCGACAGTAGCATCTCCAACGACACCAACGTGCTGGTCATGGGCACAAACGCGACATTTAAACCTTTTGAGTATAAAGACGGCGGCCAGGTGGTTGGCTTTGATGTCGAATTGGCGCAAGCTATTGCCAAAGACATGGGCAAAGAGCTAAAAATCGAAGATATGTCGTTTGATGGCTTGTTGCCGGCGCTTGAGAGCGGGCAAATCGATATGGCGGTGGCTGGTATGTCGGTGACTTCGGAGCGTGAGAAAAATGCGCTGTTTTCGGATCCGTACTACCAGGCATCGCAGCGAATAATTGTACCCAAAAATAGCAAGATAGCGAATAAGTATCAATTAGAACACAAAAAAATTGCTGTGCAGCTCGGTACCACGGGCGACCAGGCAGCTTCTAAAATTAAGGGAGCGCAAGTCGTACAATTCCCGGCAGCGCCGAATGCTTTGCAAGAATTAGCGGCTGGCAAAGTTGACGCAGCGGTGATTGACGATGCGCCGGCTAAGCAGTACGTCTCTGGGTTTCCTTCGCTCAAAATTATCAACACGCCGCTGAGCAGTGAAAGCTACGCGATCGCTTTCAAAAAGGGCAATACCGAACTGGCCGAGCATGCCAACAAAACGATTGCCAATATGAAAGCCGACGGTCGTTACCAAGCGTTGTTGCAGAAATACTTTGGCACGGCGAAGGAGCAGGCACCATGAATTTTAGCGAAGTGATTTTTGGTGACGGGCGCTGGGTTTATCTATGGCACGGACTAGAAGTAACATTGGTTTTGACAGTATTATCGGTGGCATTAGGCGTAATTATCGGCATAATTATTGCGTTGATGCGGGTGTCAAAAATCCGTCCGTTTAGTTGGCTAGGGCGTTTTCCGCAGCTGAAGCGTTTGGCTAGGTGGAATCCGGTAGCTGGTCTTGGACGTTTGTACGTTGAAATTATTCGCGGTACACCTCTGCTAGTGCAGCTGCTCATTATGTATTATGTAGTGTTTGGTTCGTATCGTTTCATGCCGAAGATTTTCGTGGCGGCAATTGCTTTTGGCATTAATAGCGGCGCTTATGTGGCGGAAATCATTCGCGGCGGTATAGAGAGTATTGATAATGGACAGCTAGAAGCAGCGCGCTCGCTAGGTTTGAGTTATCCGCAGGCGATGCGCTACGTGATTTTGCCGCAAGCGATGAAAAATTCGCTGCCAGCGTTGATTAGCGAGTGTATTGCTATGCTTAAGGAAACGTCGGTGGTCGGCTGGATTGGCTTGGGCGATATTATGCGCGGCGCTGACGATATCCGCTCGTTGACAGCGACAGCATTCCAGTCGTTGTTTGCGGCGGCGGTGATGTATTTAGCGTTGACGGTTATCTTTACGAAAGTGATGCGGCGTTTCGAGAAGGGAGTGCAAGCTGATGATCAGGACACGTAACCTGCGCAAATATTTTGGATCCAACCATGTGCTGCGCGGGATTGATTTGACGATCGAGGACGGTGAAGTATTAGTGATTGTCGGGTCGAGCGGCTCGGGTAAATCGACGCTGCTGCGATGTCTGAATTTACTTGAAAAACCCACTTACGGATCGGTTTTTGTTGATGACGTTGACATCACTCAACCGCACGTTAATATTAATAAAATCCGCCAGCGTATCGGTATGGTGTTCCAGCAATTTAATCTATTTCCTAATATGACAGTGCTAGATAATATCAAATTAGCGCCTAAGAAACTACGCAAAGTATCGGATCGTAAAGCCAATCGGCGAGCTAAAGAACTGCTTGAGCAGGTTGGTTTAGCTAACAAAGCCAACGAATATCCGCAGCATCTGTCGGGCGGCCAGCGGCAGCGAGTAGCGATTGCTCGGGCGCTAGCGATGGAGCCGGAAGTAATGCTGTTTGATGAGCCGACTAGCGCGCTTGACCCGGAAATGATTGGAGAAGTACTCGACGTGATGCGCGATTTGGCTAAGCAGGGCATGACCATGGTGATCGTCACGCATGAAATGAGTTTCGCCCGTGAAGTTGGTACCCGGATGATTTTCCTTGACAAAGGCGACATCATTGAAGATGGTCCGCCTAAACAAGTAATGGACCATCCGAAGACTGAGCGAGCGCGCCAGTTCTTTGATGCTGATAAATAGCATAAGGTCAACAATACATGCTAAAATAAAATAACTATGGCAAATTTAAAAGCATCATCTGCTGAACACGAAAAGCCTAATAAGCATCTGCCGGAACGAAACGTTAAAAATGAAGCCATCATAGTTAGCCAAGCGGTTGGTATGTTGCTGTTTGGCGCAGTGATGGTGGGTTTGCTAGCAAACCCATTTCTTGTTATTCCGTTGTTTTTTGTACCGCCTTTGTTTGTAGCTTATTTATCATTTATTGCTTTATTGTTTGTAGAAGGCGTTGTCGTTTTGAAACAATACCGGCGCGTGGATCGCTACCGTCAGCGTATTACTGCGCTGAGCGTGATATTACTTTTGCCTGTATTTGCCGTGATTTTTAATACATTAGCAGCGGCTGCTACATTATTGCATGCATACGATATTGTTTATATCGCGAAATTGCTTACATCGCCTTGGGTACTTCTGGGGTTGTTCGTTGTGGCTGCTGTTGGCTTGTTATATTTGTGGCGATTGCTACGACTTCCGGATCGGTTGTATTGGGAGCCTCTTCCAGTATCTTCATTGTCAAAAACACAACATAAACAGCAAGAGCGTGGCTTGCGGCTGCAGCGAATTGGTTTTGGCCTTTTTAGCATCCCATTAGCCATAGCTATCGCAATTTCTTTCGCGGTATCGCAGATAATGGTTGGTCCAGACAGTGGTTTTGGCGGTAGTGCCATATTTAACTACGCGTTGCTAGCCTTTCTTTGCGCTGGCATACCGTGCATCGTGGCTGGTTTGATGTGTTTTGCTAAGAGCGATATGTAATTGTTTAAGCTTTGAGTCGATAATTTCCTCTGATATAGTCAATAATCAGAGGAGAGAGTGGTTAGTAAGCGAGAAAAATCAGATAAGGATAGTCAGGCAGCACTGGTTAAAAAGCGTGCTAGTGTTAAATCTGCATCAAAGAATCGTGAAAAATTACATGGTGATTTGGCAAATAAAAAGTCTGGTGGCAAGCTAGATCCTGGTCTGTATTGTTTCACGGCCATCGCTCAGTTTCATGGTATTCCTGCTGACCCAGAGCAGATTGCTCATGCTTTGGCGATTGATCCGCGTGTGGGTATGGGTGAAACGGATATGCTACGGGCGGCGCGCTCGCTCAAATTGAAGGCGCGGGCGGCTACAGTTAATTCTAAGCAATTAGCGAAGTTGCCATTACCGCTGATCGTTGGTATGAAGGATGACAAGTTTGCGGTGTTGGCGCAAATTGCTGAGGATGGCATGGCGTCGCAGCTTGCTGATACTAAGAATGACAGTCGCCGCAAATCTAAAAGTTCTGGAAAAATCATCAACAGTAAATTCCTCATTCTACCGCCAAATGGCGGGCCGCCGCAGGTGATGTCGGCTGAGGACTTTCAAGACAAATGGACTGGCCGGGCAGTACTATTTACGCAGCGTTTCTGGAAAGAGGCGGACAGGAAATTCAACCTCAGGTGGTTTATTCCGACCATTATCAAATATAAAAAGCCATTGCTGCAAGTCTTACTGGCGGCGCTGGTGGTACAAATTATCGGGATTTTTACGCCAATTTTGACGCAGGTCGTTATTGATAAAGCTCTCGCGCATCACAGCGTATCGACGCTGGACGTCATAGTCGGCGGTTTGGTAATTATCGCGTTATTTGAAGGAATGCTGGGGATTGCTCGCAATTATATTTTCACGCATACCACCAGTCGGATTGACGTCATTTTGAGTTCGCGGCTGTTTCGGCATTTGTTTGCCTTGCCGTTAAGGTATTTTGAAACCCGTCGAGTTGGCGATACCACGGCACGGGTGCTGGAGCTGGAGCGAATTCGGGCTTTTTTGACTGGTACGCCGATGACGGCGCTGATCGACATTAGTTTTATGTTTGTTTATATCATCGTCATGCTGTTTTATAGCACAACATTGACGTGGGTGGTGCTGGGCAGTCTGCCGGTATTTGCGATATTGTCTGGTATCATCACGCCGCTGCTTCGCCAGCGTTTGGATGAAAAATTTAACACTGGCGCTGAGTCTCAATCGTATTTGGTTGAGTCGATTACTGGCGCGCAAACTATCAAGTCGTTTGCGTTGGAACCGCAACTGCAGAAAAATTGGGAGGGCCGGCTGAGTAATTATGTTCGCGCTAGTTATAAAACTAATTTACTGTCAGGCAATGCTGGTGCACTCGGTCAACTCATTCAAAAGATTTTTGACATCGCTATTTTGTGGGTCGGTGCGCACATGGTGATGGCGGGCAGTTTGACGATTGGCGGGCTGATTGCTTTTCGAATGCTGAGCGGTCGGGTGAGCGGGCCTGTATTACGCCTTGTGCAATCATGGCAGGATTTTCAACAAACAGGTATTTCCATGAAGCGGTTGGGCGATATTTTCAATACCAAGCCTGAGCCGACGCTTGATCCGAGCAAGTCGCGCTTGCCGAGCATCACTGGCGATGTGCGGTTCGAGCATGTGCGTTTTCGCTATGCGCCAGACAGCCCGGAAGTTATCCGCGATGTGTCGTTTGGCATTCGTCCTGGCACGGTGGTCGGCGTGGTTGGGCGCAGCGGTTCGGGTAAAAGTACGATTTCCAAATTATTGCAGCGGCTGTACGTGCCAGAATCAGGCAAGATTTTGATTGATGGTGTCGATATTGCCACGACTGATCCAAGCTGGTTGCGCCGGCAAATCGGTGTGGTTTTGCAAGAAAACTTTTTGTTCAATGCCAGCGTGCGAGACAATATTGCAGTACATGTGCCGAGTAGCAGTATGGACGATATCGTAAGGGTGACAAAAATTGCTGGTGCCCATGAGTTTATCACCGAATTGCCAAACGGTTACGACACGATGGTTGGCGAAAAAGGCGAGGGCTTGAGCGGCGGGCAAAAGCAGCGCATCGCTATCGCCCGGGCGCTACTACATAATCCTAAAATCCTGATTTTTGACGAGGCAACATCGGCGCTTGATTATGAATCGGAAAATATCATTCAGAAAAATCTCAAGCAGATTACGGCTGGTCGAACGGTTGTCATCATCGCGCATCGTTTGTCAACGCTCAAGTCGGTCGATAAAATTATGGCCATTGATCGCGGCCAATTGATTGAGTATGGCGCGCCAAATGTGCTTCTGAAAAAGAACGGTTTGTATGCATATCTGCACCGGCAACAGTCAGGAGATGAAACGTGAGTTGGCTAAAACGCGACCGGCTGCAGTATGAATTTTTGCCAGCGGCGGAGGAAATTGTTGAAACGCCAGCGGCACCGTTGGGGGCACTGGTGGTTTGGCTAGTTGCATTGTTACTGGTCGTGGCGTTGGCATGGTCATACTTCGGCAGGATTGATATCGTTGCGGTAGCTAGTGGTAAAATTTCTACTGAGGGCAGTACCAAGATTATCCAGCCGGCGATTTCTGGCGTGGTGACAAATATTAATGTGCATGAAGGTCAGCGCGTCAAAAAAGGTGAAACTTTGCTGGCACTTGATAAAACTACTGCCGAAAAAGACGTTGCTACTGTCAGTCAAAGTCTGAACACGGCACGAGTCGAGCGCGATATTTTACGGCGGCTAGCTGTTGGCAGTAACACCGACGATATTATTAATAATGCAGATTTGCCAGACGAGACCAAAGCCATGTTGCGACAATTTGCCAGTTCGCAAACCGCACTTTCTGCAGCCAGGCAGCAAGCTGTAAATAGTACGATTTCTAATTATCAGCAGCAATTACAATTTAACCAGCAAGCGAAAAACCAGCTGGAAACCAATGCGCAAAATCTTAAAAATCGCAAAGCCGAGATCGAAAAGCAATTACCAAACGCCAACCCTGTCGATAAGCTGCGCCTGCAGAATGAACTGAGCAATATTGACCAGCGAATCACTAGTGCTGATAGTGCCGTACTTGGCCAGAATCAGCAACTGCTGCAATCGCAGTCGGCGCTCACTCAGGCGCAAAATCAATCGCAAACCCAAACTGCCGAAACCAACAGCGCTTTTAATAATCAAATCATCACGGTAGAAAAGAGAATTATTGAACTGGAAAATAATCTGGTAAAAGCCAAACAAATTTTAGCGCAGACCACCATCACTACGCCTGTTGATGGTACGGTTCTGTCGCTAACAGTGAAAACAATTGGCGGCGTGGTGAATGCCGGGCAACAACTGGCGCAAATCGTACCAGAAAAAGTGCCGCTCTATGTTGATGCGGCGCTGGACAATCAAGATGTCGGCTTTGTTAAGCCTGGCCAGCGCGTGGTCGTTAAAGTCGCTACTTATCCATTCCAGCGTTATGGCTACCTGGAGGGGACGGTTGAAAATATTAGTCCCGACGCCATTCAGGATGATAAGAAAGGTCTCATTTACAAAGCTAAAATTAAATTGAATGACGACAAAAGTTCCAAACAAAATCAACTCAAATTGTTGCCAGGTATGAACATCTCTGCCGAAATCACCACCGGCCAGCGCCGTATCATTGAGTTCTTCCTCGACCCGCTGATGACCAAGGCGGATGAGAGTTTGAAGGTGAGGTGAAATAATGTTTGGCACACCCATGGATAACGCAACTTATTTATATTTCTGACGTGCTGTCAAAATAACGCATCGTCATGAGACGCAGTAGCTGATATAATTTATCAACGTCGCTATCTTTACGGATGATGCCGTCTGGACGCGAAAGCTTATTGTCTGACTCCATCTGGACGATAGTATAAGTCAGTAGATTGAGTAAAAATTCAACGCTATATCCTTCGCTGTGAACAATTTGGCGGCGGGCGCTGTCGATTGATTTTAGCATAGGCTGGTAGTCGGCGATATTAATATTAAACTTAGCCAGGGCGATTTGCAGTGATTGCATAAATGTCGGGCGAGCAATTAACTTATAAACATCTTTTTCTGGACGCAAATAAAAATCGCGGACATCGTCCGCTAATTCAGGCTTAATTGATTTAATCGCTGCTAAAACTTTTTGGATACTATGGATGGTTTGCTGTTTGGTGCTACGATTTTGCCGGCGAATTTCACGTTCGGCAATCGCTTCGGCAAAGCTTTGTAACGCGAAAATTAGGCTGGTAATATTCATATGTACAGCATTGGAACTGTTGCGAAAGCGGTAATCAATCAGCCGTGAGAACGCCAGTCCAATTTTGCTCGATGAACCAAGTTTTTTATGATGACCAGGATTCAGAAAAAAGTAAGCTATCTTGGCTAAGCTGTCAGCGTGCATCTGTGACTGAATGCGCGGGATTGAGCGATAGGACGGCAAACTGGTTGACAGAGCATACAAATGAGGATTGGCTAAATATAAACAAACATCATCGCCAAGTCGTATCGAATCAATTGTGCAGTCTGTCGAGTCGAAAAAGCTAATCCAATATAGCTGAAAAGCTAGTAGGATATTGCCTAAATTATTAAACGAAAAAGAGTATTTTTGGCAGGTGAAACTGTAACGTAACTGCGACTCGAGCTGGATGGGCGGTTCACCGCGGACTTGGCTGGAATTAATTTTTGTGGCGTATCCGGCGAAAATTGACGCGCGTACACCGCAGTGAATGGAAGAATACAACTTCGTCGAGACGGCGCGTTTGATGAACTGGCCGGACATGCCAGTAGCGTGCGATCGAAAACCTAAGTTATTTGGCATGTGCTGAGCGAGAATGGTGATATGAACGTTTGAATACTTGCGCAAAGGTATGGTCAAACCGTCCATCTCGGTAGATTGCCAATGTAAATAGGCGCGAATATTGTACGCGATATTTTCTGGCGCGCCTTGGATGAGGGTCTTATTGTAAAATACGAACGGCGCGATGCAGTCATTTCTGGATTTGATAATAATCAGTACTTTGTCAAATTTTCCAGACGCCAGAAATGTCATTGATGCGGTTAGTTCGGAGGTTGTGGTATCAAACTGGCCATATCCCGAAGCGATTATTTCTTTACTCTCGGCATCCAGGTAAAACGTCTCGCCGATATACAAGTTGTTGCGGCGTCTTTTGTGCTCCATGGTTGTATTATAGTACAGGTATGTCTGTGATAACTTGTTGTATTGTGCTTATTCTTAAGGTAAAATAATAGAGGGGCTGTATTTTATGGTAAAGAAAAAAAATATAAGTAAAAGTGCGAACAAATTACACATAAAGAGCAGAAAAATTTGGCAAGTTGTTCTGATTGTTTTGTCGTCAATAGCCGTAGTAATAACCGCAGTGTATATTATAGGTGGAATTATAGTAGATAGAGAAATTAATAAACGTTCGGTTAGTGATAAGACAGAGCAAGCCAATATTGCTAATTATCTAAAAAACAAATACAACCAAGATTTTGAGGTGGAAAAACCCAGCTGCAACGGCGGTGGCCTTGGGGTCTCTTGTGTATGGTCTACTGATGCTTATCCTAAATCAGATAAAAGTATAAAGATACATATTTCTCGGGTGGATAACCAGACGAAGTACAGCGACGACTATGTAGTAAGAACTTGGCAAAAAGAACAAACTGCCAAAATTCAACCTAAGGCTAAAGAAGTATTTAAGGACATGCCCGTTGATGTCAAAGTTAGACTAGGCGTAATAGATCCAGACGTAGAACGCACCTTCACTCTGAAGAAACCAACTTTTAAGGAGGTGTTTTTAGCGGGAGATAAAGGTAAATATGGATTAACTGTATATTCGATTGCTATAAGATATAGGGGAGACGGAGAAATGCCAAAAAATGACATAACCGGTAGACTGTTTGAAATGGTGCAATATGTAAGACTTCAAGGCATTTCTCGGGTATCATCTAGTGTGTTATACATTAACGGAAAAGATAGAAGGGGTGTTTCTTGTGGTGTAGACGAAAATATATCATCAGAAAGTGTAAAAAAATGTCTAGATAATATGTCCGTATTATCAAAGGAGGATCTTATATGGTAAGCACTAAAGATTATCTAAGCCTATCAGCCTTGGCATATGTTGATTTTGAGAGTGTAGATAAGGGGAAAACTATAGGCAGTCTTGCTGACGGCGTTAAAGACGGTACCGTATCACGCAAAGAATTTGATCTTGATAGACCTCAGCTCTCTGCTCTCCGAGACTCTTCTAACCCTCTCCGCTCCTTTGTCCTTCTTTCGCAATCTCCACTTACATATACTCGCACAGTTAAAGATCGTAATGGTGTTAGAACTATTACGGTAGAAAATGAGTTTTCTTGCATTGCTCTACAGAACCCAGAAACCAAAGAGATTATATTCGCTTTTCGTGGTACTAACAATTTTGGAGATTGGGACACTGATGGGCTCATTGGCTCTAGAGTATTTCCAGCAGACTGGATGGGGCAATTTGCTGCTGCTAGAAAGTTTGTTTTTCAAACTCTCAATCAATATGGCCCTATTTGTTATAACGATCAGAAGGCGATGTTTAAGGCTATTGGTCAAGGTAGCAACGTCAGCTTCACTGGGCACTCTCTCGGCGGTGCGTTGGCCCAATATATGACGTATAAGACCGCCAAATTGGACAAAGGTGACGCTGGTATAAAGTCTGTAACTTTTGATGCTGTTGGTATTGGCGATAATGTTGGCGTATCATCTATAGATGCTGACAAATATAACTCTACAGATCATGTCAATTCTCTTGACTGGGTAGGTACATATGGATTGCAACTCGGTAAAACTGTTACTCATATAGATAACTCCGAAGTAGATTACGCAAAGGTAAATTTTAGCTCTCTTGGCAAAATGTTGTCTGCTCGTCTTCGCCTAAACCGTGGAGAAATCAATATTCTACAGTACAAGCAAGAGATAGATGGTATTAAAAAGTCTATAACTAACGGTGCTGACGGCTATACTGAAGATGATACTGTAGCGGTGTACAGAGGCTATGAAGATGTTGGTGGAAAGGGTGGCGGCGGGCTGTTCAATATCTCTTTGCACGGTTTAGATAGATTTCTTACCGACGATCCAAGTAAACCGGGTATACAGTACAAATTAACCAATACCGTTTCAAATCAAAACTCTTCCGTCTCTAGTCTACGCGATTTATTCAATCTTATCAATGCGCTTCAAGTAGTGGAAAGGGCTAAGTTAGATAATAACTATACTGCAGATATAATATCGTATATGCCACTCAATACTAGCGTACACGAAGGTGCTGTTTATTACCGCTTAGTTACTTTACCAGATGGTTCAGTATCCGATCATTCTTACACGCATGATCAAATTGCTTATGCTAATTATATTATCCAGCAGTTTGAGCGAAAGGTGAATTCTAAATCTTTCAGCTCGGTTTTTACGGATTATCAAGATGCTACCACAGCCCCTAAGGTTGACCCTCTCATATTAGATTTGAATGGCGACGGCTTAGCGACTACAAACTTGGATCAATCAGACGTATATTTTGACCTGGATAGCAACGGCTTTGCTGAGAGGACGGCTTGGATTGATGCCAATGATGGTTTGCTGGTGTTAGACCGCGATGGTGACGGCAAGATAACTAATGGACAGGAGTTGTTTGGTGATCAAACATTGTTGTCTAATGGCACTCGCGCGACGAGCGGGTTTGAGGCGCTGCGTGAATTTGATGATAATAAGGACGGCAAAATAGACGCCAGCGATATTGTTTATCTCAAGTTGAAGGTGTGGCAGGATTTGAACAGAGATGGTGTATCGCAAGCCGAAGAGATGAAATCGCTAGCTGATATTGGTATCAAAGCTATTAACCTCAATTCGACGGTTACGGGCGCAGCTGATGCTATGGGCAATATTCAACGCCGTTTGGGTAGTTTTGTGAAAACTGACGGTAGCGACGGGCAAATTGGAGAATATTTATTGAATAGAGACACCGTGGGTTCTCGTGATACTTTTGGTGACTCGGTTACTATACCAGACGATATTGCAGCATTGCCTGATTTACAAGGGGCGGGTAATGTTTCTTCGTTGCGTATAGCTATGGCGAAAGATGAGAGCGGGCAGCTAAAAAAGATGGTGTTGGAATTTTTGGAGACTAAAGACGCTGCCGCTCGCGATGAGTTGTTTACAAATGTTATCTATAAGTGGGCAGGTGCCGACAAGCTAGACCCTAACGGTCGCGGTGGACTTGTTGACGCTAGACAGCTGGCAGTTCTCGAAAAATTTATGGGCATGAACTTTGCCGGGACTAATGGCGCGAACCCTAATGCGAACGCAGCGCCGCTGTTGCAAAAAGTTTACTATAAGTTGGTCGATAGATTATACGCTGCAATGGCCAGCGCCACTTATTTGAAGGACATTATCAGTAGGGTTAATTACAAAATTGGAGAATCCGGGGCTGTAATTGAGTTTGCTGATGTCATTAATGACATAGATAAGGCTATCGATAACGATAGTGTTTTTGGAAAACAATTGTTGGCTGACTTTTTGCGGGTTGTTTATGGGTCTGGTTTGAGCAATGATACGAATTTATTGCATTTTTGCAATCATTTTGCCGCCAAATCACCAGAGCTAGCCAGAATAGTTTATTCTGCTAACAGAGATGCTATTATCGGAAGCGACAAATCAGATTCGCTTTCTGGGACTGCGACTGATGATTTTGTCTATGGTGACGCCGGCGACGATAACCTAAACGGCAATGCCGGCAACGACACTCTCTACGGCGGTGAAGGCAAAGATAGTTTTGACGGCGGCCAAGGCGACGACACCCTCATCGGCGGCCAAGGTACGGATCGCCTAGACGGTGGCCCCGGCAACGACACATATATCTTCAACAAGGGAGATGGGGAAGATAGTATACTAGAAGAAAGCGGTACTGATACCATCCAGTTTGGTGAAGGTATAAAGCCGGACGATGTTATTGCTAAAGCAGTGAATGGAAGCGGCAATATAAATCTTGAACTATCTATTAAAGGCACTAACGATAAAATTACCGTCTACCAACACTTTGGCCGCAATTGGAACAATTTCGAAGAAAAGCCTAACCAACGAATCGAGAAAGTTGCTTTTGCGGACGGCACTATATGGGACTTAAAGACCATCCATGAAAAAGCACACAACATCACTGGTACCGATAACGCCGACTCGTTTGGTGTTGGCGATGCCAGTTCGCTCACCTACCACGGCCTGGGCGGCAACGATAACATCTACGGCGGTATCGCCAACGACCTCCTATATGGTGACGCCGGCGACGATAACCTAAACGGCAATGCCGGCAACGACACTCTCTACGGCGGTGAAGGCAAAGATAGTTTTGACGGCGGCCAAGGCGACGACACCCTCATCGGCGGCCAAGGTACGGATCGCCTAGACGGTGGCCCCGGCAACGACACATATATCTTCAACAAGGGAGATGGGGAAGATTACATTATGGATATTGATGGCGAAGCTGACAAAGTTCGCCTAGAATATGAACCAATTAGCGTTGTTTTTGAGCGTGTGAATAACGACCTCCATCTCCGCATGCCAGGCTCGCTTGATGCTATTACGGTTAGTTCGTGGTATAGCAGCGATAATTACAAAATTGAGACTTTCAAGTCGGCTAACGGCAGTGTTATCACACATACTCAAGTCGATAGTCTCATTCAAGCTATGTCTTCTTTCCAAAAAGATACTGGTATGACTTGGGAGCAAGCTGTAATAAATCAGCCAACGCAGGTGCAGTCTATCGTCCAACAATATTGGACAGCACCGACTACTTGATTTAGCCGAGAAAAGGCTTGCATAAGCGGCATAAATCTATATAATGAAAACTATATAAGTAAATAAACAATGAATCATTTAGATCATAGCGGAGGTGGGCGTGAATCAAAAACCATTGCAAATCAATTCTGAAATCGGCGTACTCAAGACTGTACTGCTGCATCGGCCGGGCGAGGAGCTCGAGAATCTTACCCCTGATTATCTCAAGGACTTATTGTTCGACGATATTCCGCACCTGAAGGTGGCGCAAGAAGAGCATGATGAATTTGCCAACGTTCTGCGCGACCATGGCGTCGAAGTGCTGTATTTGGACGAATTGGTAACAGAGGCATTAAACAGCGATAATTTGAAAGCAGAATTTGTCGACGAAATGCTAGCAGCTTCCAAACAAGATTCGCGTCGAGTGACTCAAAGTCTGCGCGATTACCTATTGTCGATGCCGACCAACAAGATGGTGCGCAAAATTATGGCCGGTGTGCGCAAAGACGAGATTTCTTTGCCGCCAGAGCATCACCAGCAGCTGCACGATATGGTCGAGCAAGACCATTATCCATTCTACCTAGATCCAATGCCGAATTTGTACTTCACGCGCGATCCAGCCGCGACAATTGGCAACGGCTTGACCATCAATAAGATGCATTGGCCAGCTCGCCGCCGCGAGTCGCTGTTCATGCGCTATATCATTGATCATCACCCGCGATTTGCTGGCCACGATATTCCAGTTTGGTATAATCGCGATGAGAAGTTCTCGATGGAGGGCGGCGACGAGCTGGTGTTGAACAGCGAAGCCATGGCCATCGGCATCAGCGAGCGCACTACCGCCGAGGCAATCGAGAAAATGGCAACTGAGTTGTTCGCTGATTCTAACTTCAAGAAAATTATTGCTCTCGAGATCCCGAAGAGCCACGCATTTATGCACCTAGATACAGTCTTCACAATGATCGATTACGATAAGTTCACGATCCACCCGGAGATTCGCGACTTTGAAGGCAAGATGAATCTGTTTATTCTCGAGAAGGTTGAAGGGCAAGCTTATCCGCGGATTACCAAGCAGCATGATCTCGAAAAAGCGTTGTGTGAAGCGCTGCACTTACCAAAGATTAACCTAATTGAGTGCGGCGGCGGCGATGAGATTGCGGCAGCTCGCGAGCAGTGGAATGACGGTTCGAATACTTTGGCGATTGCGCCAGGCGTGGTGGTGACTTACGATCGTAACTATGTCACTAATGCTAAATTGCGCGAGGCTGGCGTCGAGGTCATCGAGGTTAGCGGTTCAGAACTCGGTCGTGGCCGCGGCGGCCCGCGCTGTATGAGCATGCCGCTGGTGCGCGAAGATCTGGACAATGAGCAGGTTACTGATAGAGTTACTTCGGCGGAGCGTTCGTTGGCAGCCACCTTGGCGGTACCAATGATTCAAGAGGAGCACGTCCGCAAAGTGGTGCCAGTAACTACAGATTCGACTACTGCAACGGTAGCTAAGCTGCCAACCAGTCTGAAGGGTCGCTCTTTCTTGACTTTGAAAGATTTCTCGCCAAGCGATATTCGGCTGATGCTTGATACAGCACACGACCTCAAGCAACAAAAGAAAGCGGGCAAAGCACACCGTATTCACGAAGGCAAACAAGTGGCGCTGCTCTTTGAAAAGACATCGACGCGAACTCGCTGCGCTTTTACGGTAGCTGCCAATGATTTAGGTGTGGCGCCAGAATTTCTCGGTAAAGACGATATTCAGCTAGGTAAAAAAGAGTCAGTTGAAGATACTGCTAAGGTACTGGGACGCATGTTTGACGGTATTGAATTCCGCGGCTTCAAACACTCCAATGTCGAAGCGCTGGCCAAGTATGCTGGCGTGCCGGTTTGGAACGGTCTGACTGACGACTTTCATCCGACGCAGATTCTGGCAGACTTTATGACTATTGAGGAGCACGTCGGCAAGCTCAACGGCGCTAAGCTGGTCTTCGTTGGTGACGGACGCAACAATATGGCAAATAGCTTGCTGATTGGCGCGGCCAAGATGGGCGTCGATTTCCGAATTCTAGCACCACGACAACTGCATCCGTCGGGCGATTTGGTTAGCTTGGCGCGTTCAATCGCTATGGAAACTGGCGCGAAGATTACCATTACTGATAACCGCGCTGAAGCGCTAGAAGGCGCTGACGCTATCTACACTGATGTCTGGGTATCAATGGGTGAAGAAGACAAGTTTGCCGAGCGAATTGCCCTTCTCAAACCATACCAGGTCAACGCGCAAATGCTGGCCGAGACTCATAACCCGAATGTCAAATTCTTGCATTGCTTGCCATCATTCCATGACCTTAATACCGAGATTGGCCAGAAGATTCACGACCAATTCGGTCTTGACTCGATGGAGGTCACTGACGAGGTCTTTAGCGGCGAACACAGCGTTGTCTTTGATGAGGCTGAAAACCGCATGCACACTATCAAGGCTGTGATGGCATTGACGCTATAAATCCGAGTTGAAGGAGGCTCGAACAAAATGGCAATCAAACAATTAGCAAGAAAAAAGGACGGGTTAGGGCTTTGGTCGCTGACTGGCTTAGTGGTCGGCAGTATGATCGGTGCAGGTATCTTTAACCTTGTTCAAGGTACGGCTGAGGCGGCTGGTCCGCTGGCGACGATTATTGCGTGGCTGATTACGGGCGTTGGAATGATATTCCTGATTCTCAGCTTCCGTAACCTGACTATCAAAAAGCCGAAACTTAACGCTGGCGTGTATAGCTACGCTGAGGCTGGCTTTGGCAAATATGTTGGCTTTAACTCGGCGTGGGGTTACTGGATTTCTGCCTGGATTGGCAATATCGCTTATGCGGTAGCTGTTTTCTCGGCGCTCGGTTATTTCTTTCCAGACTTGTTTGGCAAAGGTCAAAACTGGGCGTCAGTGGTTGGCATGTCGGTGCTGCTGTGGAGTGTTCATTTATTAATCCTTAAGGGTGTCAAAACGGCAAGCTTCATTAATGCTTTGGTGACGGCGGCGAAATTAATCCCGCTTGCGATCTTTTTGCTAGCGATATTCTTGTCGTTCAAGGTCGGATTGTTTAACCAAGACCTTTGGGGCTTAGCTGGCAATAACTTTGATATGGGCGCTGTGATTGAGCAGGTCAAGAATATGATGCTGGTTACCGTCTGGGTGTTTATCGGCATCGAGGGTGCAGTCGTATTTTCAGGTCACGCTAAGAAGCGCAGCGATATCATCAAGGCAACGTTGATTGGCTTTGCTGGCGTGCTTTCGATTTATGTGCTGATGACGGTGCTGGCTTTTGGTGTAGCTACCCAGAAAGATCTGGCTGCACTAGATAGTCCGGCGATGTCGATGCTGCTGGAACGCTTGGTTGGCCCGTGGGGCGCTTGGCTGGTTAATATCGGCTTGATGATCGCAGTTTTGGGAGGTTGGCTAGCTTGGACGATGTTTGCCGCCGAACTACCGTATCAGGCAGCTAAGAATAAGACTTTTCCGTCGATTTTTGCCAAAGAAAACAAAGTTGGCGCGCCAGTAGTATCACTATTGGTGACCAATATACTAGTACAATTCTTCCTGCTAACGATTCCTGGCACCGAAGGTTCAGCGTACAATATTGGTATTTCGATTGCTACTTCGGCTATCTTGATTCCGTATGCTCTAACGGCGTTTTATCAATTGAAAGTTTCTCTGCAAGAGAAGAAAACCGTTAAGTACCGCGCCTTTAATATCTTTGTGGGTGTGATGGCTAGTGTTTACGCAGTATGGCTAGTGTATGCGGCTGGTATGCAATATCTGCTCATAACAGTGTTCTTGTACGCACCAGGCATGCTGGTCTACGTCTTGATGCAGATCAAGAATCGCAAGAAGATTTTCACGCTATACGAGCTACTTTTGGCGGTTATCGTGATTGCGCTATTTGCTTACGCAGTGCAGCAACTGTTGGCTGGTGCGCTGGATGATACGTTAGGCATTAAAATCGCCGATTTAATCGGTCAATGATAATAAATGAAACGGGCGCGCCTGAAATACAGCGCGCCCGTTTTACCAAATGAAGGAGAAAAGATGTTTAAGTACGCCATCGTTCGCCGTCCGTCACATAGTTTGATTGATGGTATCAGCCAAACGCCAGAAATGGGTAAGCCGGACTATGATTTAGCATTGCAGCAGCATAATCGCTATGTCGAAATTTTGCGCGAATGCGGTTTGGAAGTGACGGTTCTAGAGGCCAACGAGGATTATCCAGACAGCGTGTTTATCGAGGATAACGCACTGTGTACGCCGCGCGGTGTAGCAATTTTGTCGCGTCCCGGCGCTGAAAGCCGTCGTGGCGAGGCTAGTCTGCCGGATTTGCGCGAAGCTTTGGCGCGTTACTATGATGATATTGAACAAGTTGTCGAGCCAGGCACAACTGATCCAGGCGATATCATGATGGTAGGCGACCATTATTACATCGGGTTAAGCGGACGCACCAATCAAGCGGCAGCCGACCAAATCACGGCAATTCTCGAGAAGCATGGTATGACCGCCGAGACGGTACCGGTGACTGGAATTTTACACCTGAAAGACGATGTGGTCTACTTAGATAATAACAACTTAATTGTCGCTAAAGCTTACGAAAATCATCCAGCTTTTGCTAACTTTAATAAGCTAGTCGTTGATGACGATGAATACTATGCAGTGAATAGTTTGTGGATAAATGGCAAGGTAATCGTGCCAGAAGGCTTCCCGAAAACTGAGCAGAAGATTCGCGATTGCGGTTACGAAGTGATTCTGATCAATACTAGCGAATTTGAGAAAATTACCGGCAGCTTAACTTGTATGTCGTTGAGGTTTTAACAACATGCCGGGTAAGATTGTAGTTGCACTTGGCGGCAATGCTTTGCAAAAGCAAGGCGAGGCTTCGGCTCACGCCCAGCAAGACGTCGCCGACGAGACGGCGCGCCAGCTAGTTCCGTTGATTTTGGCTGGCTATCAGCTGGTAATCGTTCACGGCAACGGGCCGCAAGTTGGTAATATTGTTTTACACGAAGAAGCGATTAACACGCCAGAAGTACCGACTTTCCCGCTTGATACGTGTGTAGCGATGAGCCAAGGGGCGATCGGCTTTTGGCTGCAGCAAGCGTTGATTGACGAATTCTCGCGCCGGCAGATGAAAAGCGTCGCTTCGACAATTGTTACGCAAGTAGTGGTCGACGCTAACGATCCGGCTTTTAGCAATCCTACGAAGCCAATTGGCGTATTTTATCAGACGGAGACAGAAGCTCGGCAGGCTGCTAACGGTCGTAACTTCACATTCAAAGAAGACGCCGGGCGCGGTTGGCGGCGCGTGGTACCGTCGCCGAAGCCGCAGCGGATTGTCGAAGAATATACAGTCAAAGCGATGATTGATGCTGGCGTGACGGTTATCACGGGTGGCGGTGGCGGTGTGCCGGTTGTTGAAACTGTCAGTGATGGCTTAGAGGGGGTCGAGGCAGTAATTGATAAGGATTTCACAGCGGCAGTGGTGGCTGATGCGATTGATGCTGAGGCACTGGTGATACTGACGGCAGTTGATGGCGCGATGGTTGATTATGGTAAACCGACCGCGCGCACAATTGGACGCACTAATCTCCAAGAGATGCAGCGCTACATTGACGAAAATCAGTTCGCGCCGGGCAGTATGCTACCTAAAGTGCAAGCTGCCTTGAAATTCGTCGAAAAGCCAGGTCGCCGAGCGATTATCGCTAGCCTGGGTAGTGCCGAACAAGCCTTGGCCGGGCAGGTTGGCACTATTATCGAGAGCTAGCTAATCTCTATAAGTACAGCAAAATAGCGCGAGTTTTAGCTCGGGCTATTTTGTATATTTTGCTAATGCGGTTGACGTTTTTTGCTAACTTTCTTATACTTGGGTCTAGCACTCTACAGTCAAGAGTGCTAAAATAGATTAGAAAAGGAGGATATAATCATGAGTTCACCAATCAAGCCAATGGCGCACTATGTCGTGGCTGTTAAAGAAAAGAAACCGGAAAAAACAGCTAGCGGTATTTTTTTGCCAGAATCAGCGCAAGAAAAATCAGAAGCTGCTAAAGTAGTAGCTGTTGGTTCGGCAGTCAAAGATGTGGCTGACGGCGCACGGGTTGTCTACAAAAACTACGCAGCGACAACTATCAAGCTCGATAAGGAAGAATATTTAATTATCAAAGACGAGGATATCCTCGCTACAATTGAATAGGAGAAAAATATGGCAAAAAAAGTTTTTTACGATGAAGATGCGCGCGCTCGCGTATTGGCTGGCGCCGAAATTTTGTATAACGCTGTAAAAACAACGATGGGGCCAAAAGGCCGCAATGTAGTTATCGGCAAAAGTTACGGCGGCCCGAGCGTGACGCACGATGGTGTGACGGTTGCTAAAAGTATTGATATCGACGAAGCTGATGATGAGATGCTTGGCTTCAAAGTTGGCGCTGAGCTCATCAAACAAGCTGCTAACAAGATGAATGATGTAGCTGGCGACGGCACTACGACGGTGACGGTTTTAACTTATCATATTTTAAACGAAGCTAATAAGCTAATTGCAGCTGGCCACAATCCGATGTTACTACGCAAAGGGCTAGAGCGTGCTGCTAGCGAGATTATCAAAGAGCTCGGCAAGCTCGCCGACGATATCCGCGGCGACAAAAAGCGGATTGCCGAAGTAGCAACAATCTCCGCAGGCGATGAGGCGATTGGTAAACTGATTGCTGACGTCATGGAGAAGATCGGCCCGAATGGCGTGGTGACCGTCGAAGAAGGCCGCGGCTTAGAGCTTGAAAGCGAAGTAGTCGAAGGTTTCACGGTACAGCGCGGCTTCGTTAGCCCGTACATGGTGACCGATGCTAAGCGCATGGAAGCAGTTTACGACAAACCAGCAATTGTGGTGACTGATAAGAAAGTCTCTTCAGCGCAAGAATTTGTACCGTTACTCGAAATGATTGCTCAAAGCGGCAAGAAAGATTTAGTATTGATTGCTGATGATGTTGATGGCGAAGCGCTGAGCTTGTTGGTGCTAAACCGGCTTAAAGGTGCTTTCAATACCTTGGCTATCAAAGCTCCGAGCGACAAAGATGTGCTGTATGATATCGCAGCGTTGGTTGGCGCTAAAGTCATCACCGAAGACACCGGCATGGCATTTAATAATGTCGGTAGCGACGTAATTGGTTCGGCTCGCAAAGTTATAGCTACCAAAGATCTGACAACTATTGTCGAGGGCGAAGGGTCAAAGGCGGCGGTTAGCGCTCGCGTCGATCAAATCGAACTGGAAGTTGATAATGCTACCAGCGACTATACCAAGAAGAATTTGCAAAAGCGCCATGCAGCTTTGACTGGCGAAGTAGCGGTAATCAAAGTTGGCGGTGCGACCGAGACCGAAATCGAAGAAAAGAAATATCGTGTAGATGACGCTGTGGCAGCCGTCAAAGCAGCACTAGCTGAAGGTATTGTGCCAGGCGGCGGTGTAACGCTAGTGAACCTAGCCTGTGGTTATAAGCATTCGAATAGCAAAGATGCTTCGGTATTAGCAGGCGAAGATTTGTTGATTCATGCACTTGAACAGCCATTCCGAATCTTGCTGAGCAACTCTGGTCTAAATGCCGACGAGTGGCTGCCGCAGGTCAAAAAAGCCAAAGCTGGCCAAGGTATCAACGTCAATCATCCGAATGAATTGCTTGATCTAAAGTCGGCAGGCGTAGTTGACCCAGTACGCGTTACCAAGGAGGCCTTGCAGAATGCTGCCTCAATTGCTGGTACGGCGATGACGATGGGTGCGCTGGTTGTTGACTTGCCAGAGAAAGAAACGCCAGGTGCTGCTATGCCAAATATGGGCGGTGGTATGGGTATGTACTAAATCTATTCGTTGTATACCAGACAGCTTAGAGCCCACCGTTATGCGGTGGGCTTTCTTGACAAACTTGACAAAGAGCAATTTATAACCTAGAATATTACACAGTGTGAATTTACCGATTATACACGGTTAATCTCTAGAATTGCGGCAGTAAGGGGGTCTGTGAAACATATTTTACGAATTTTTAGCGGCTACTGGCTGATGTTCATCATCTTGGTTGGCTTTACCTACGCCATGGTGATGGCGAATTTGTGGCTGCCTGACAAGATGTCGGAAATTGTCAATAACGGCATCATCAAGCAAGACATGCCAGCGATTTGGCATAACGGATTAGCGATGATTTTGGTGACGGCGGCGGGCGGATTGTGTTCGATTATTATCGGATTTTTAGCCTCCCGGATTGCCACTGGTATGGCACAAAAACTGCGGACAGAACTATTTGAGCGGGTCGAAAGTTTCGCGCTGGCAGATTTCAATAAATTTTCCACCGCGTCGCTGATCACGCGCTCGACCAACGATATTCAACAAATTCAAATGACGTCAATCCTGCTGCTGCGTCTGGCGTTGATGGCGCCGATCATGGCAATTGGCGGTCTGCAAAAAGCCATTCATAACGCGCCAAATTTGAGCTGGATCATTGCGCTGGCGGTGTCGGTGCTGCTGGTCGTCATTGCCGTGCTGTTCGTCATTGCTGTGCCTCGGTTCAAGAAATTGCAAACGCTGGTGGACAAACTGAATCTGGTGACGCGTGAAAACTTGGTGGGTTTGAAAGTCATTCGCGCCTTTCACAATGAAAAGATTGAGCAGAAAAAGTTCCAGCAAGCCAACGCTGAGCTAAACAAAATGAATTTATTTGTCAATCGCTTGATGATGTTACTTGATCCGATCATGACGCTGGTGATGAACTTTTCCAGCGTGGCAATTGTCTGGTTCGGCGCACATTTGATCAGCAGCGGCAATCTGCAAATTGGTAATATGATGGCGTTTTTGGAATATGCCATGCAGGTGATTATTTCCTTCTTGCTGCTGTCGATGGTGTTTATCATGGTGCCGCGAGCGGCTGTGTCGGTAAAGCGGGTGGGCGAGGTGCTCGACACACTGCCGTCAATTATTGACCCGCAGTCGTCGCAGCAATTGCCAAATGACGCTACGGGTAAAATTGAATTCAAAGACGTCACGTTTACTTACCCAGACGCTGATCTGCCGGTACTGTCTAGCATCAATTTTACCGCCGAACCGGGGCAAACCACAGCGTTCATCGGTAGTACTGGCTCTGGTAAATCGACGTTGATCAATTTGATCCCGCGCTTTTATGATGTGTCGGCGGGGCAGATTTTGCTGGACGGCGTGGACATTCGCCAGCTCAAACTAGAGGAATTGTACGATCAAATCGGCTACGTGCCGCAAAAGGGCGTGTTGTTTAGCGGCACCATTGCCAGCAACATCAAGTACGGCAATGCCAAAGCCAGCCAAAAATTGGTCGAAAAATCCGCTAAAATCGCCCAAGCCACCGAGTTCATCAGCGAGCTAAAAAACGG